>Ga0181526_10000382_pt1 | contig 47432 bp, 31 predicted proteins | sample PEATcosm2014_Bin_35_FD_119750 | JGI IMG/M metagenome (GOLD analysis project Ga0181526, IMG submission 119750) | Peatland microbial communities from MTU Mesocosm Facility, Houghton, MI, USA - PEATcosm2014_Bin06_30_metaG | ecosystem: Environmental > Terrestrial > Soil > Wetlands > Peat | place...
GATGTACTTGGCGCTAGCGCTGTATTCCATCGGCCAGGCGCTCGTCATCCCGAATTGGGTGGCAGGTCCGTCGAACTTGATCGCGTTCGCGATCCTCTGCGCGCTTCGCGTCCGCGCGGAGGAGAGGATGATGGTTGAGGAGTTTGGCGACGAATACGCGGCGTACTCGGCACGGACGAAGCGTCTCATTCCTGGCGTCTGGTAGACAACCGGATAGTCCACGTGAGGCTTTGGCACCCGCCCTCAATTCCTGGAGAGCATTCTTGCCGCGGCGACGCCGCAGTACCGTCGCCATTTCCGAGGAGAATACTCATTCCCGATTCATAGCTGGCAACCGCCAACCGTGGCGCGTGTCGAGCGGCGACTGGCCGCCGATTGGATTCATCCGGACGGCAACGACGTGCTTCCCGCGTTTCGGGAGTATGCCGCGCCGCGGTGGGCGAAATTCCCGCCTGGCCCCTTATCGGTCACACGCCAGGCGACGGGGGAACCGGGGGCAGTGGCGGTGTTGTCCAAGTCACCGGTAGAGCCCCAGTCCAGAGATGGCCCCACTGGCTGTCTTGTTCTCCAGTGAGAATCCGGTCAAAATGGAAGGTCGACAGATTTTGGCATTTTTGTCCGTCCCATCACGGAAACGGAACTCGTGCCGCCCATCTCGCTCTCCACGACGTTCGAATATGGTCCTTGCGCCCGGAGCAATGGCCTGGTTAGGATGGACACGGAAAGGATCTCGGTGAACGCCTATGGCGTCAGACACCCCGCCAGCCCCGCTTTCACGTTCTCCAACGGTGAAGCAGGAGCACGAAGACCCTCCAAGGTCCAAACCGCAGCCGCGCAATATTGTTGCCGTTGAATTCGGTAAACCACACCGCACCGTCCGGCCCCGCCGTGATCCCCGAGGGCTCGCTATTGGCCGTCGGCACGGAGTACTCGGAATCGGGTGTGCGGACGGCTACTACCTCGTGGCGGGACTGGTCCGGATTATTCCATAAATGTGAGCAATTTTGACCAGACGACGCGATTGGAATCTGCTAATTGTCTGATTAGGCCAAATTGAAGCCGTAGGTGCGCAGCCCGCCTGCGGCGTTTGAAAAGAGGTGATTGGCAAGTGCAGGCTGAGTGCCACAATGGCGTGGAGCACACCGTTCTCGTGGTGGCTAACGACTTGCGCATCCTTGGCCTGGCGCAAGCGGTCCTTGCTAGCAAGGGACATCGAGTGCTCCTGGCCAGCGATGCGAAGAGCGCCGTGCAGCTTCTCACCCAGAACCAGGTGCCTATTCATTCCGTGGCTATTCGGGCCGGTATGAGCGGGCACGAAGAAGTGCACAGATACTCCCTCCGACAGGGAGCCAAACTCTGGACCCTCCATTGCAGTGTCGATGATCGGAGCGTTCGGCTGGAGGGATTGGATTCGGGAGCCGACTGGGAAAGCGTTGCTGATGAGAGCATCGTGCTTTAGCGGCCCACGCTTGATCATGGCTCCCTCACGATACGGGTGAAGGTTAGCGTAGTGTCTTTGCGGCCGTTCAACTGGGCCGGCGTGGAAAATGGGCGGACCGCGACACCGACACGATGCACGAAGCTGTCCGTAGTACTAACAATGGGGATCGGAGCCGTCGACCGGTCCGCCAATTGTTGCGACAGCGGCCTTCGGTGACGGAAGCTCGGTGAGGAACAAATATGCCCAAGCAGAAACCGGAAAATGTCGGCCTACGACGAACCGTCTCCTGGCCATGCTGGACCAGGGAGACTACGATGCTTTGATGCGGGACGCCAACGTGGTTTCGCTGAGATTCCGTGCGCGGCTCGTTCGGCAAGACGGCGATGTCGATGCTGTCTATTTCCCCTTAACCTGAATGGTGTCGCTGCTGGTCACTACCGATGGCAGGCCGCAAGTGGAAATGGCCACTATTGGAAAAGAGGGGTTGTGGGGGCCTCGGGGCTGATTCAGGCACAAGGAGCGATGGGACTGAATCTCGTTCAGTTACCCGGCGCGGCCGTGCCGGTCGAGGCCGGCACCTTCCGGAAACTGATGGATAGCCGGCCGCCAGTGCAGAAACTGATCCATCAACATTTCTACGCCCTGATGCGGCAGGTCCTTTATGGAGCAGCCTGCAACCGGATCCACAGTATGGAAGAACGTTGCGCCCGCTGGTTATTGATGACGCATGATCGTGCCGGCCAGGATACATTTCCGCTAACGCAGGATTTTCTCGCGCATATGTTGGGCGTGCGGAGGGCGACGGTAAATCTGGCGACGGGCATGCTGAAAAAGGCGGGGTTTATTCGATACCTGCGGGGAAAAATCACGGTCGTCGACCGCGCGGGCCTGGAGTCAACCTCCTGCGCCTGCTATCAAGCCATCATCAAGGCGTACGATTCTCTGCTCCCGACAATTCAAACGAGCAGCGCTGGTTCCTGACCGCAAAGCCGGCAGACTCCCCCGGCTACCAGTATTACTTCACCAACACGCTGCAAACCATCAACACGACAAACTGGACGCAGAACGGATCGCTGGCGGTGTTGCCCGGCCGGGGCCTGAGCGCCACCACATCGGGCGGCAGCCTGATCTCGAAGGTCGCCGTCCAGGGGCCGCTGAGCGCCAACTACGAGGTCAACATTACCGTGGCCCTGAACGCCAGCGATGGCGACTATGCCGAGTACCTACGGGCTACGTCCAACTCGCTGACCGGGACTGGCAGCTACTTCTCCGTGGAACCGCAGAATCCTACCTTCAACGGCACAACCGGCGCATACACGGCGACCCTGGCCGCTTTTCAAGCGGTCAACAGCAGTGTCACGCAACTCTACAGCACCCCGGTGGCCTGCCACAACGGCATGCAAGTGCGCACCGCCATCCTGGGAACCGTGGCGTACATTATTCTGGACGGCAACACCATGTGGGTCCCTGGCGTTACGGTCTCCGGAATGCCGGGCATCGGCGGACGGAACATGCCTTCCACAAACGCCATCTCCCGGACGACCTCTCGGCGCTCTCTTTAGTTATGAAAACAGGATTTTCTCATCTGTTTGCCCGTGAAATCTATACTATACAAGGATGGAGCATTCCACTCAGCGATGCCAGTTCGGGGGTGCTGGCAGTGCTATTTCTTGTGCGCTTAGCCGCTGGAGGGGTGCCAGAAAACGTACTGACGCACAATCCCGAGGCGGGGTAGCTTCTGCAAAGAAGACGCTTACCATGGTAAGCGCACACGCTTGCCGAATCATCGGCACGCTGATGCTGATACCGCTCGCGCTTGCGGCCAGAGGCCAGGCGCAGCCTCGCCAGGAGGGCCACACGAGGGTCCTTACAAAGGTGGCTGAAGTGCGGTCCCTTACGGCGACCCAGGCCAGCCAGCAGTATCCCATCCATTTGAAGGGAGTCATCACCTACCACTCGCCGGAATACCTGGTAACGTTCTTCCAGGATCGGACAGCTGGAATTTTTCTCTTTCAAAGCGCCGATTCGGGGATCGCCGTTGGTGACTTGGTCCAAGTGGACGGCAACACCACGCCGGGTGAGTTTGCACCTTCGATCGAACACACGAAAATCCAAGTTGTTGGACATGCAAGCCTGCCCTCACCTGCCCCAAAGAGCATCGAGGACCTCATGACAGGCCAGGAAGATAGTCAGTGGGTCCAGGTCGAAGGCATCGTTCATTCTGTTGCGATCGAGGATCGGCTGCCTCCGGACATGCGCCGCGGTCCGCCTCAACTGGTGATCAACTTCGCGTCTGGCAGCCACAAGTTCAAAGCCAGAGTCAGGGACTTCCGCCCGGATGTCGATTATAGTCGCCTGGTCGACGCAGTAGTGACCGTTCGCGGCGCGTGCGGCACGCTGTTTAACGAACGCAGGCAACTGGTGGGCGTTCAACTCTTTGTTCCAAGCTTGCAGCAGGTGGCGGTAGATCAGGCGGCGCCGGACGCCTACACGCTGCCGCCGGTCTCCATCGGCAGCGTGATGCAGTTTAGCCCGGCTAAGTCTGCGGACCGGCGCACCCGGATTCAGGGTGTAGTCACACTCAGCAATTCGGGTCACTGGGCCTACGTGCAAGACGCTTCGGGTGGAGTCATAGTCGAAACCGCACAGGCGGCGGTCGTCGAACCCGGAGACTTGGTGGATGCGGTGGGCTTCCCCAGCTCCGGACGGTATGCGCCCATCCTTCAGGATGGCACGTTTCGAAAAATCGGCAAGAGTCGCTTGCCGGTGCCTGTGTCGCTCAGCGCCGCGGCCGGCTTCACGGGCCATCACGACGCAGAACTCGTCAGGATCGACGGCAGGCTGCTCGATCAGTCCGAGCGGGGGGAGTACCGCCTCTTCACCATGCAACTGGGGAACTTCACGTTCACCGGCCGGCTGGACAGACGGGTCGTCACGGATCGGATGCGTCGAATCCGAAACGGGAGCCGACTGCAGATGCGAGGCGTGTGGTCTGTGGAAACGGACGAATACCAGCACCCTACCTCTTTCCAGGTTCTGCTGCACTCGGCCGATGACATCGTAATCCTCCGACAGCCTTCCTGGTGGACCGGGCCGCGCGTGGTCTTGTTGTTGGCGCTGTTGGTCGCCGTCATCCTTCTCGCGCTGGGTTGGGTATTCTTGCTGCGACGCCGAGTCCGGACGCAGATTGCGGTCATCCGCCAACGGATCGAGCGAGAGGCGGCTCTGGAACGACGCTTCCAGAACCTGCTGCAGAACGCCAACGATGTTATCGTGACGGCCGATCCACAAGGGCTTGTCAGATCGCTCAATAGAGCCGGTGAACAGATTTGGGGATACACACAGGCGGAGGTCTTGGGGACGCCCCTTTCAGCCCTGGTGGCGACAGATCAAGAAGAGCTGGCGGAGGCCGTCCGACGGGTCTCCCGCGGCGAAGTGTACCCGATTCGCGAATGGGATATCGCCGGCAGGAATGGCCGTCGCACGCTCGTGGAAGTCAGCCTGCAAACCATCCGGGACGGGGCGCAGCCGAGCGGTATCCTGGGAATCGCGCGGGACATCACCGACCGCAAACGCGCGGAACGCGAGATCCTGAGCGCTAGGAAAATGGCCGTGGCCCGAGATGCCGCCGAGGAGGCCAACCGGGCCAAGAGCGCATTCCTGGCGAATATGAGCCACGAGTTGCGCACGCCGTTGAACGCCATCATTGGCTATAGCGAGATGCTGCGCGAGGATGCCGAGGAACACCATCAGGCACATTCTATTGCCGACCTGGAGCGCATCACCGCCGCTGGCAGGCATCTCCTCACCCTGATCAACGAAGTACTCGATCTTTCCAAGATAGAGGCCGGCAGAACGGAACTGGTGTGGGAGGACGTGCCGCCTGCTCAGATCCTGGAGGACGTGGCCGGCGCCATGGCGCCACTGGCGAAGCAGAACGCCAACCAACTGATCGTGCACTGTGCTCCCAACCTCCCGGCCATGCACGTGGACGTAGTAAAGTTTCGGCAAAGTCTCTACAACCTGGTGAGCAACGCCTGCAAATTCACCAAAAACGGCACAATCGCAGTTGATGTGGTCCCGGTAACCGTGGATGGCACGGAGTATGTTGAATGGCGCATCACGGATACCGGTATCGGCATAGCGTCCGGTCAGATGCATAAACTGTTCCGACCCTTTTCGCAGGTAGACGCCTCAACGACTCGTAAGTACGGGGGGACAGGTCTAGGACTGGCCATCAGCCAGCGGTTTTGCGAGCTTATGGGCGGCGCGATCATGGTGGTCAGCGAACCTGGCAAAGGTTCCACCTTCACTATCCGATTGCCGCATCACCCGGACCACAGCCCAGCGGCGCAGGTACCGCCGCTCGGACTGGCCGCTATGGTCTCCGGCCCACGCGCCGCCTGAGGGCCACGAACGAACAGGGTTTACGCCCGTCATCCGCTCGCACGCCTCCTGGGCAAGTCAGCCTGCGTGTTCATCGCCGCGAGCATTGGTCACTTCACTCTCGCGGCGGACGACGGCCCTGGCCGGAACTGGCCGCCGACATCAAGGCTGCGCGAAGGACCAGCCTGCTCCTACGCTGCGGGCTGCGCCGGTCCGAGGCCGCGGCGCTCACGATGGGCTACGTCCGACGCCGGATGGCCGGTGGTGCAACGTGGGAGGGCACCGCCCGCCGCCGCAGGCGGCGTATCACACGGCCCGCCGCTGGCACACGCCGCCGTCCGCAGGGTTGGTAGCGCCATCCCGTGCGAGCTTTCCGGCAGAGAGTGGACAGCAAGGGGGAAGTAAGCAGGGTGTATAATTACGTGGACTTGGATTCCAAAACGGAAACTCCAAGTCAGCCGTGATGGACCTGACTCCCGAACAGTTCGCCCGCCTGAATCAATGGTTTGACAAGGCGGTGGATCTACCCCTCCCGGAGCGGGCGGCCCTGATTGAAGAGGTGCGCCGGGTGGAGAGCGGCGAGATGGCGGACCGGCTGGCAAGCCTTCTGGAGGCCAACGACCGGACAACCGGCACGATTGGTGAGCCGCTGGTCCGACTGCTGCAGCCCGGCATACTGCAGGACACGGGCGTCTTCGGGGAAGGCGAACTGATTCTGGGCCGATTCCGGATCGTGCGCGTGTTGGGCCGCGGTGGCATGGGCGAGGTCTACGAGGCAGAGGACCTGGAGTTGAAAGGCCGAGTCGCGCTGAAGACACTGCTGCCCGAAATCGCGTCCGACCCGCAGATGATTGCGCGATTCAAACAGGAAATCCAGCTTTCGCGAAGGATCGCTCATCCGAACGTGTGCAAAGTCTTCGACCTGGCGCGCCACCCGGCCGACGGCTCGCCGCCGCAGAGAATCCTGCTGAGTATGGAGTTTCTGCCAGGCGAAACACTGGGGCAAAAGCTGGTGCGCGTCGGCTGCCTGAGCGTAGACGAGGCTTTGCCCATCGTGCGCCAGATGGCCGCGGCGCTGGATGCCGCGCATGCGGCGGGCGTAATCCACCGGGATTTCAAACCCTCCAACGTGATGCTGGCGTCTTCCGGCGAAGGTGTCCGGGCGGTGGTCACCGATTTTGGCCTGGCGCGGAAAGCAAGCTTGGAGGGTGAGAGCACCGCGACCCTGCCAGAGCGCCTGGCGGGGACACTGAACTACATGGCTCCCGAGTTGCTGACCGGGCGGCCCGCGACGGTTGCGTCGGACGTGTACGCCTTAGGCATGGTGATTTACCGGATGCTTACGGGGACTCGGCCATTCGTCGCGGACGAGCCTTTAGCGGCCGCCTTGCGCCGCGGCCAAGAGCCGGTTCCGGCGCCGCGCACAGTGGTTCCCGGATTGGATGAACGGTGGAATGGCGCGGTGGTGCGCTGCCTGGATGCCGATCCGTCGCTGAGATTCGCCGCGGCGGGCGACGTCGTGAAGGCCGTCGAGGGCGAGCCTGTGGCTGCGGTACCGGGTCCGGCGACCGTGTGGACGCCCCGCAAGCTGGGCGTTGCCGCACTGGCGATCGCGCTAGCGGGGGTGGCGGGCTACGCACTTTGGCCCCGGCACTATCAGCCCCCGGCCGAAGCCGCGCGGTTCTATCGGACTGGCACGGACGATCTGGAAGCAGGCGCCTACTTCGCGGCCACAAAAGAACTCGGGGAGGCGGCGCGGCTGGCACCGGATTTCAGCATGGCGTACGCGCGCCTGGCGGAGGCATGGACCGATCTCGACGCGCAGGGAAAGGCCAGTCAGGAGATGCAGTTGGCCCGACGATACGTGGCCGGCGCGCGGCTCTCCGAGATGGACCGGCTGTATCTGGATGCGGTAGACCTGACGATCACTCGTCAATTCCCCGAGGCGGCCCGGAAATATGAAGCCATGCTGACCTACGGCGGAGTCGCGCAGCCGGAGGTGCGCTTGGACTTGGGGCACGTTTACGACTTGGCCGGCAAGCCTGACGAAGCTATCCGGAATTATCTGATCGCGGCACAAGGGCCTCCCAGAAACGCGGCAGCGTGGCTCCGGCTGGCGGTGCTGTACAGCCTGAAGTCAGATGCGAAGAACGCGGATCGGGCGTTCGCTCAGGCCGAACAGCTCTATGAACTGACAAGCAACCAGGAAGGGCTGACCGAGGTAGCCTATCAACGCGGCGCCGACGCGAACAGGCGCGCGAAAATGCCGGCGGCGGAGGGCTTTTTGCGCGAGGCGCTGCGAATCACCCAGGTGACGCATAACGCGCAACAGGAGATTCGCGCGAAGTTGCAGTTGGGGACCGTGGCCATTCTCTCCGGGGATGCAGACTCAGCCAAACGCTACGCGGAAGAGGCCATCGATGCCGCAACCTTGAACCGCATCGAAAGCCTGGCGACGCGGGGCCTGTTGGTATTGGGCGAAGCCTTCAGCCGTAAGCGGGATTTTGAGCAGGCCGAGAAGTATTACGCGATGGGGCTGGGCCTCGCCCGGCAGGACGATTCCCGGCGTTTGATCGCCGGCGCCCAGCTTCGCCTGGCGAGCCTGCACGAGCAAGAGAGGCAGATCGACAAATGGGTGCCTGAGGCGCAGGAAGCAATCGCCTTCTATCTACAAAATAACTTTGCGCGCGAAACCGTCCAGTGCCAGGTATTGCTGGGGAGGGCCAAGCTCTACCAAGGCCAATATGACGCAGCGCTCGGATTTTACCGGCCAGCGCTGGCGGCGGCCGAGAAGTTGCAAGACAGTTATCAGATGATGCTGGTTCAAGAGGGGATGGGTACCGCGATGTTAGGGCTGGAGCAGTTTCCGGAGGCGCTCGAACATTACGAAAAGGAGCTGGAACTTGCCGCCGCGCGCCGGGACATTGAGCATGTCGGCTATGGCGCTCTCCAATGCGGCATGACTTTGTGGCCTCTGGGCCGTTATGCAGAGGCCCCGGCGCGGTTCGACCAGGCGGAGGCCGCTGCCGCGAAGTTCGAGGATTTGAGGTTCAATATCAACCACCAACGGGCGGAGTTGGCTCTGAGCGAGGGCAAGTACCCGGAAGCGGTTGCAACGTGCAACCGTTTGCTCTCTAGGGTTAAGAGTGACGAATCGGACACAATGGCAGACCTGAACCGGATGCTGGGTCTAGCCCTGATTCGTATCGGCCGCAAGCAGGAAGGGCGGCAGCGCTGCGAGCGCTCTTTCGAGATGGCAGCGCGGGCGTCTAATGCAGGCGTGCTCCTGGGGTCCATTTTGGGGGTGGCCGAGGCGCGCCTTGAAACCGGCGATTGGAGAGGAGTACTTGCAGCGATTCAGTCGGCGGGCGACGGTCTGTCGAAGCTGCCGGATTCGAACTGGCGAGCCAAGGCAATGCAGGCCCGCGCGAGCGAGGCACTCCACGATCAAGATGGAGCGAGGCGCGAGGCGCTGGCCGCCCAGGCGCAATTGGACGCAATGGAGCGCCAGTGGGGCAAGGTGGCGTTTCAGTTGTACCATGGCAGGCCCGATCTGCAGAGATTCTGGCGTCCCCTTCTGCGGATGGTTTCCGCTAGTCAATCAGAGGAGAAGAAATGACAAGAACGCAGTTCGCAAATGCTATCGGTTCCGCCGGCCTGATCTTACCGGCCTGCGCGTTGGTTGTCCTGTGTGGTTGCCGTAAACCTAGTTTTACTCCCCCCCTCGCGGGCATGCCCGTTAACTCACCGATCACGGTGGCGGATGGGACCATGGAGGTTCGGACATTCGCGACTTTTCAGCCCCCGAGCGCAACAGCAGTAACTATCAACGGAGGACTGGATTCCGCGGGGCAATCAGCCCCAGGACAAGCATGCTTTATCAAAATCGGCCCCAACGGGCCATACAGCGTTGGCGGGAAGAGCTGGATTGTCACCAGCAACGACGAGAACGCCACCATCTCGACTCCGGACAACGGCAAAATGGTGGTTGCGGCATCGACGAGCGCAGGGACGAATATTTCCCAACTCCTCGACGGTGTGGGCTATTCATTCAATGTAACGTTTTCGCCCCCGAAGTTTACCATCAACGGTGTTAAACCGCCAGGTTTCGATTGTTCCAGCCCTGCTTGGCCGAGATGCAAGGTCTGGATTGACTACTGGGTTGGGACTAATGCTAGCTGCCCTGCGAAATCACCGTGCGATGGGGCTAACCCACCGTGCCCTGGCTACCCCCGCGACGAATGAGGATATTGTCCCAGCCATCAAGCAACCCGAACTTCGATGATCCCGTGGCGCAGCAACCGGCAGCCGCGGGCCGCTGGTGCCCGTAACCGGCCGCCGGCATCACGATGCGCGAAGTCGCCAGCTACGCTCCTGCGCTGCAGGCTGCGCCCGTCCGAGGCCGCGATGGGCTGCGTCGAGTGGCGGGATGGCCGATGGTGCATCGCGGATCCCGATTCGCGGAAGGGCGTCCTGATCGCTAACAGTTGCGAAAACTATTCTTCTAAAAATAGGAGTCGTTTAGTATCAGCGAACGCGGCAAGTTATCGGAAATATTGTGCGTTTCCCCTTGACAAGCATGTCGCAACGGCTCACACTAGTTGGCGACTGAGCAATTCTGCTGCACTCATCAGATCATCGTACCTGAGTCAGGCGGTCTGAATCCCTCTCTCTTCCTCTTAGCCAAACCACAACCGAGGAGGTTGACATAACCGAATGCCGACCCATGGCATCCCGCGTCCAGTGTGTCTTGAAAGGATGCGCCTTACCGACGCACTTAAAGCCGCCACATCAAATCTTTTTGCGGCAACCACCGTAGCGACAGCCAAGACCGGCGTAGACCTAATTGCGGTTCGTGCAGTATCTAAGGATGCGCGCCACGCGTGCGCAGAAGCGAGACGCGCTCTCGCGGACCACAGAGCCAAACACGGCTGCTAAGGCTCCTGCCTGTCACGGCTTACTCATGGTACCCGCGACGTCCGTTTTGCCGCTATACAGCCTCTTAGAGCGTAGTTTTTGGAAATCTCGGCGCGTGAAAACTGAGAGCGCGCCTGGCGCGCCACAGCACATCGTCGCCGATGGGCATGAAGCACGATTTTCGCACTTCGCCGATCGCGTCGCCCGTCCGCCCCCCGGCGGTCGTGGCGAGGGACACGGGCGGCTCGCGCCTGGAACGGGCCGGCGGTCGACCTGCGCGAAGTGGCAGCCATTGCGCCCCGCAAAGTTCACAGTTTGGGGCCCATGTTTTTCAAAACGAGAGCGCGCGCCGTCCAGCGCTATCACTAACTTTGTGCTCGTCGCCGCACGGCTGCGCCACCCATCGCGGCGATTTGCCTGCGACGCCTGGCTGGCATCTGCATGCGGACGCTCCACCGGAAAGCGAGATCGGCGCGGTGGCTGTCGCAGGACACGATCTGCCCGACGGTGAGCTTGGAGCCACGAACGAGCGAGCGGCCGCCCACGGAAAGCACGAGAAGCGCATCGGCGAAGCAGACCCGCAACCTCCGATCAGCGAGGGTCGGAGGTCTGTTTTCGGGCACGACTTTGGGTCGGCTGCGCGGCGCGAGGCGACAGGTTTACAACATGCGCCTGCGGAAGTGCAGTTGGGAGTTGCACCACGTCAGCAACCGCACCGGGCAGCACGCGCTCGGGCAGAGCGCCGCTTCGGGTTTTCGAATTCGTTCCGCGTTGGATTTTGTTGGTCAAGTCGGCCAGACGGATGTTCTCGTAACCTTTGCGCTTTGCCATGATGCGATAGTCGAAGGCGATGTTGGAACTGCCGCCCCCCAGCTCGTGGACGTCAAAGGACGTAGGCGACTTTTGGCTGACATACAGTCCCTTACAGTCGCCGTTTGGTGTCAGGAAGACGTGGTAGTCCATGCCTGTGTTTACCGTCTGGGCGTACTCAGAATCCAGTACCACCACAGCGGTGCCGTTGTACAATTGGCCGGAGCCGGCGTCCTCGAACCAGTTTTCCGGCGCCTGGACCGCGTACAGGGCTACGTCGCGGGAGCCGTCAGCACCCTCGGGAACGGAGGCGTGCCCGCCGACCGAACCGCTGCAAACGAGGTTGCCATTCACAAAGATGTCACAGTATCCGCCATAATCGCTGTAAGTCGCCACAACGATCGCCGAACTGTTGGCATCCTCCTGGTTTTCAACAAACAGCGTGGCCAGAGTGGAGCTGTTGTTGTAAGCGGCGATGGCTTCCGCTGAGTCTGCCGTTGCCATCACACCGGCAGACCCGTTGTGCGTGTCACCCCACACGCCGGCAGCATTACCTGCTAACTGGCCCCCTAGGGTGCTTTGTGTAGCTCCGTAGCCGTAGACTCCGACACCTTGAGTGCTTGCAGATGTGCCGCCGACGCCGTAGTCGATACCGGTCGTGGCGGTAGCGACGCCCTGTACCCCGATTCCGGTAGAGCTTGCGTTCTTGCCGTAGACGGCGTACGTAGCACCCGCAGTGGCAGTAGCTTGGCCTTTCACCGCTATTCCCGAAGTGCTTGCGGTCGTGCCAAGCACGGCTGGGCCACTGCCGCTCGTAGACGAGTTAGATCCCTCCACACCGACTCCCGTAGGGCTTGCGGCCGTGCCGAAGACACCAAACGTATTGCCGCTCGTGGCAAGGGCCGCGCCCGTCACGCCGACCCCCGAAGAGCTCGCGCTCGTGCCATAAACGCCATTCGCAGTGCCCGTCGTGGCAGTAGCGTTGCCGTTTACGCCCACCCCAGCGGGGCTATCGGACTCGCCAACGACGCCGTAGGTCGTGCCGGTCGTGGCAGTGGCTAGCCCCTGCGCCCCGACTCCTGTACCGCTGTCGGAAATCCCGTTGACGCCAACCGTGTCTCCGGTGGTGGCCTCAGCGTGGCCCTGCACGCCGACTCCTGCAGAGCTTTGGTTAATTCCGCCGACGCCAAACGTAGCCCCCGTCGTGGCCTGGGCTTGGCCGAGCACGCCGTCGCCTGCCGTGCTTGCGGTCGTGCCGAGTACACCTACTGCAGTGCCGCTTGTCGAGGTGCTTGAGCCCTCCACCCCGGCTCCGGTAGGAGTAGCAGTTGTGCCAAAAACGCCAAATGCGTTGCCGCTCGTGGCGGTAACTTGGCCTTGCACCCCGACTCCCGAAGAACTTGCAGTCGTGCCGAGAATGCCGTTGTCAGAAGCATTGGACACGGCCAGCTTGAAGCCGGATACCATGCCACCGATGCCCAGGTCTCCACTCTTCTGAGCAATCAGCGAGTCGCCCAGAGCGCTGCCGCTGGACCACAGAGGGACGTAACCCGCGGTGCCGGCGCCGGTGACAGTGGCTGCCGGAGCGGCGTTGGGCTTGACCGAACCGGCGGCCGTAACGGCTCTGACGGACGCGATCGAAGCGCCGCCAGCCGCGCTCTCAGCCGTCCCAGCCAGGGCAAACGCGGAAGCCGGCAGTCCGCCCAGCGTCTGCGCGTCGACCGCCTTCAGCGCATACGGCACGCTCACCAGCAGCACACGCTGTTCCGCCGGCTGCCCGTCTACTTGGACTTCCAGCCAGCGCGCCTGGCCCGAGGCGAACAGTCCGATGGGCAACCCCTCCGGATGAGTCGCCCCGATCTGCGCCGTGTATCCGCCCGCGGCGTCCAGAGCCACGTTTTGCGTTTCCATCCACAGCGGCGCGCCGCTCTGCTCTTCCTTGTAGAGGGCAAAAGTGACGCCCGCCGTCCCCGTCTTCGCCTTACCGTCGCGGTTGGTGGCTACCCCCCAAAACGTCACCAACTGCGGCTGCGCCTGCTGCCTCTGTTGGGCGAGCGCCGGCGCAACGCAACTAGACAGAAAAAGACCGGCGGCGCAGGAAGCCATCAATCCCGCTCCCACCAACGTTGAACAAACGGACCATCTCGTTACCATCGTTTATCCTCCTCTTGGCCTGGAACAGCCAAGCTGCGAATCAAGTCTCCAACGCGACCGGCTCGACAGGCAAGTCTCAGCCGGACCGTGACGTCACAACCTTTTGTTCTCAGCGTGATACACTGGCGGGATGCCAACTGGGGGTGGGCCCGTGCATGTCTCGCGTGCGCTCGATTCCGCCCAGCGGGGCCAAGTCCGCGGCCAGCTTGCCAGGCTGCTTGCCACCGCCGCGTTCGGGTCTTCATTACGAAGAGGCCAGCTGCTTCGCTACCTGGTGGAGCGCACGCTCGCTGGCGAGGGCGACGGCATCAACGAATACGCCATTGGGCTGGACGTCTTCGAGAAGCCCGCTTCATTCGATCCCCGCATCGAATCCATAGTACGGAATGAGGCGGGCCGCCTGCGCCAGAAACTCAGGGATTACTACGCGGAGATTGGCCGCCATGACCGCGTCTTGATCGAACTTCCTCCGCGGGGCTACAAACCCGCCTTCGTGTTTCGCGAGCTGGAGGGCCCGCCAACCCCCGACCGCTCAATACCGGCGCCCATGCTGCGCCGGCCGTTGCTCGCCGGTCTGCCGATGGCGGCAGCGTTAATGGTCGGCCTCTGGCTCAATCGGAGTCGCATCTGGCCGTCGTCGCCGCCGGATTCCCAACCCATCCGCGCCCTGGCTGTCTTGCCGTTGCAGAATCTGTCCAACGATCCCAGCCAGGAGTATTTTACCGACGGCATGACCGACGAACTGATCACCGATCTGGCACAACTTCACGAACTCAAGGTGGTCTCAAAGACCTCCATCATGCAATACAAGGGTGTCCGCAAGACGCTCCCCCAAATTGGCCGCGAGCTGGGAGTCGATGCGGTCGTCGAAGGCTCCGTGTTGCGGTCTGGAAACCGCATGCGGATCACGGCGCAGCTCATCCGGGCCGCCACCGACCGGCACTTGTGGGCGCATTCGTTTGAGGGCGACTTGCGGGATGTCTTGACCTTGCAAGCGCAAGTCGCCGAGGCCATTACCGGCGCTGTGAAACTCAATCTGACTTCAGCGGAACGCCAACGCTTCCGGTCCGCGCGCCCGATGAATCCCGAAGCCTATGACGCATACCTGCGTGGTCGATATCATCTGAACCGCAGAGACGCCGAAGGGTTTGAGCAGGCCATCGGTTATTTCAACCAGTCGCTCGAGGAGAGCCCAGATTTTGCCTTGGCTTATGCGGGGTTGTCCGATTGTTATACGTTGCTGTCCTTCGAGGGTGCGGTTCCCGAGGCCTCCGCCAAGGCCCGGACCGCGGCGCTCAAAGCGGTGGCGCTGGACGACAACTCGGCGGAGCCGCACACGTCGCTGGCCGGCATCGAAGTCTTCGAATGGAAGTGGTCCGACGCGGAGAAGGAATTTCAGCGCGCTTTGGATTTGAATCCGAACTACGCCCTGGCACACCACTGGCATGGCAATTTGTATCTGTCACCCCTCGGACGCCACGCCGAAGCTATCGCCGAACTGAAGCGCGCGCAGGAGTTGGACCCACTATCCTTAATCGTGCAAACCGATCTCGGCTTCGCTTACTTCTTCGCGGGCCAGTACGACGCTGCCTTGTCCCAATACCAGAAGGTTCTCGCGGCGAATCCCTCTTTTGCCCCCGTCCATTGGGTTCTTGGACAATACTACTTCGAAAGGGAAATGTACGGTCCGGCCGTGGAAGAGCTAGCGCAAATCCTGTCTCATAACGGGGATTCGGAGATGGCGCGGAGGATTCGAGCGTCCTACGCGACGGGCGGACCGCGGGAATTCCTGCGATTCATAACCAACGCGAAAGGCGCTCGCGGCCAGCTCTATTTCGGCTTCGAGTATATCGCGAAGGCCTACATGCGGTTGGGCCAGACGAGGGCGGCGCTGGCGGCCCTGGAACAAGATTTCCGTATACACGACGCCGACCTGATCCGCTTGCACGCCGACCCGGTGTGGAACGGCCTGCGCACTGAACCAGAATTTCAGCGGATCGAACGCCGCATCGGCCTGCGATGATGCGGCGTTCGCTAACCCACTTCCAATAATGTGCCCAGTCCGGTGGCGACGCCGGCTTGTTATTCAGGAACACAATGTGCCGCGTCTTAGGAAACGGCAAAATCTACCTCTCACGCGCACCAATACGCCGGGATCGCGTTGCATGTAGACTTTGCCACTGCACTGCGCATCCGGGCATGGATCTCCCCTGTAACCTGCCAAGCCGGATATTTCGCATTTCCGGTGAAACTCTGCCTGGAATTGCGAGCTTCGATGTAGTTCAGCGGCTGGAGTGCAAGTGATGGCCGCACGAGGCTGGTGGAGCCGTTCCAGTATTGCCGCTGGTCGAGGTGGGCCATTCGAACCCAAGCCGACCCGAGCGAGCGTTCACTCCGAGCTCCCTAGAACCACGAAGCTGGTGAGCAGCGCAAAACCATTGCTGGCTCCGATTACGTCGGGCCTGCCGTTGAATTTGCCGATGGCCAGCGCCAGTCCGCCGTTTGCGAAATCGCCTTCGTATGCGAGGGTGCCGTCGCCCTTGCCCAGGAGCACCGCGAACCCGCCGAAGGAGATATTCGCGACAATGAGATCGGGATGGCCGTCCCCGTTCAGATCCCCAACGGTAAGCACCCCCGACTTCCCGACTTCCATCTTCAGCACTTCTGTCTTCAGCCGCGCTATAATCCTCACTTACGAGCACTACCGAGACCAGCATCGTGCAGGCGGAACTGGCGTCCATGTTGGCGGCACAGCGCACGGCGTTTGCGCACCAGCCATCGGACGCGCCGCGGCGAATCCTTGCTTTGCGCGCCCTGCTGAAAGCCGTGCGTGCGCGGCGCGAAGAATTCGTCCAGGCCATTTCGCAGGATTTCGGCGGGCGCGCGCGCCAGGAGACGCTTCTGCTGGAAGTCTTCCCCGTGGTGGATGCCATCCAGCACGCCATACGCCATCTGCCGCGATGGATGCGCCCGCGTGCGGCGGCGGCGGGCTGGCAATTCCTGCCCGGGCGGGCGCGGGTGATTTATCAGCCGTTGGGCGTGGCGGGGATCATCGGCGCCTGGAACTATCCGCTGCTGCTCAGCCTTTCGCCGATGGTCAGCGCGTTGGCGGCCGGCAATCACGTCATGCTGAAGCCTTCGGAACTCGCGCCGCGGACCGCGGACCTTATCGCGCGGCTGGTTTCCGAACTGTTTCCGACGGAGTATGTGACGGTGGTGACCGGCGGTACGGAAACCGGCGCAGCCTTCGCCGCGCTGGCCTTCGATCACTTGCTTTTCACGGGCTCGACCCGCGTGGGTAAGCTCATCATGCGCTCGGCGAGCGAACATCTGACACCGGTGACGCTGGAACTCGGCGGCAAGTCGCCGGCGTTGGTGCATCCCGATTTTCCCGCGCAAACCGCTGCCGCGCGCATCATGGCGGGCAAGCTCTACAACGCCGGCCAGACGTGCATCGCGCCGGATTACGTGCTGGTAGAGGCGGGCGCGCGCGAGGAATTCGTGCGGCTGGCCGCCGAAGCCGCCGCGGCCATGTATCCGAAGCTGGTGGATAATCCGGATTTCACGCGCATCCTCAATCGCCAGCACTATCAGCGTTTGCGAGACCTGGTGGGGGACGCCACACAAAAAGGCGCCGAGATGCTGGAAGTGAATCCGGCGCGCGAAACGGTCAACGAACAGAACCGGGTGTTTGCGCCCACTATTTTATGGAACGTAAGCGACCAAATGGCGGTGATGCGGGAAGAAATCTTCGGTCCGGTGCTGCCGGTGGTCACTTACCGGTCGCCCGATGAAGCCATCGCGTATGTGAACGGCAGGCCGCGGCCGCTGGCGCTGTATTATTTCGATTACAACTCGAAGCGGGTGGAATCGGTGCTGGCGCGCACCACGTCGGGCGGCGTCACGGTGAACGACACGGTCCTGCACATCGCACAGAACGATCTGCCTTTCGGCGGCGTGGGACCCAGCGGCATGGGATCGTATCACGGATTCGACGGCTTCCTGACCTTCTCGAAGAAGAAAGGCGTCTTCCTGCAGAGCCGCTTCACCACACTGGGACTGTTGCGCCCACCGTATGGGGAACTGGCGCGCCGGGTGACCGACTTCCTGATTGGCAGATGACCCGCCGCGAAGCAAGCCCCCAAGAGCGGGTTCCGGGGGACCCGCGCAGACCTGGAGGTCCGCCCCACTTATGACGCGCCGCGAACTTCTGGCCCTTATCCCGGCCGGCGCATTTGCCCAGATGGCCAGCCGCGGCGTGAAGCCCATGCCGCGCGGCAAGCCTTCCGGGCTGCCCTTTCACGCGCATTTTACGGATGTGGCCGCGCGCGCCGGTCTGCGCGATCCGGTGATTTACGGCGGTGTCGACCGCGACATATACATCATCGAGCCGATGGGCAGCGGCATCGCCTTCTTCGACTACGATAACGACGGCTGGCTGGATATCTTCGTGCTCAGCGGTGCGCGCCTGGAAGGCTCGCCGGAGGGGGCCACCAACCGGTTATACAAGAACAACCGGGATGGCACCTTTGCCGATGTCACCGCGCAATCCGGGCTCGCGCGCTCAGGCTGGGCGTACGGAGTTACGATCGCGGATTACAATAACGACGGCTTTGACGATATCTTCATCACTTACTGGGGCCGAAACGTGCTCTACCGCAACAATGGAAACGGCACCTTCACCGATGTCACGAAAGAAGCCGGCTTGCTCGCGCCCGGCGTGCGCTGGGGCTCCGGCTGCACGTTCGTGGATTACGACCGGGACGGCCACCTGGACCTGTTCGTCGCCAATTACCTGAAGTTCGATCTGAAGACGGTGCCTCCCGCGGGCAAGCTCGCCAGTTGCAACTGGAAAGGCATCCCAGTGAACTGCGGACCGCGCGGCCTGCCGCCGGAGACCCAATTGCTGTACCATAACAACGGCGATGGCACGTTCAAAGACGTCTCGGTGTCCTCCGGTATCGCCGCCGCCAAAGGCAGCTATGGCCTGACCGCGGTGGCTGCGGATTTCGACAACGACGGATGGCCGGACATCTATGTGGCATGCGATTCCACGCCCAGCCTGCTGTTCCGCAACAATCACAACGGCACGTTCAGCGAAGAAGGCCTGGAACGCGGCGCGGCCTTGAATGAAGACGGGCTGGAGCAGGCCGGCATGGGATTGGGCATCGGCGATTACGCCTGCGAAGGGTATCTGGATGTTTTCAAGACGCACTTCACGGAAGACACGCCGGCGCTCTACCGCAACGACGGCAAAGGCAATTTCACGGACGTGACGCTGCGCGCGGGCCTGGGTGTGGAGACGCGCTTCATCAGTTGGGGCGCGGGCGTCGTGGATCTGGATAACGACGGCTGGCCGGACCTGTTCTGGGTGACGGGCAGCGTGTATCCGGAAGTCGAGAAGAAGTATCCGGAGTTTCCGCATCGCACGCCGCGGGTGATCTTTCGGAATCTGGGCGGGAGCAAGTTCGAGGAGTTGATCGGCGAAGGCGGTCCCGGAATCGAAGAAGCGCACGCCAGCCGCGGCGTGGCTTTCGGGGACTTCGATAACGACGGCGATATCGACATTCTGATCATGAACCAGAACGAGCCGCCGTCGCTGCTGCGCAACGATGTGAGCGGCGGCTATCACTGGCTGAAGGTGAAGTTGGTAGGAACCAAATCCAATCGCAGCGCCATCGGCGCGACGGTGATCGCGAGTTATGGCGGCAGGAAGCAGGCACAGGCGGCGATGGCGCAATCGTCGTACCTTTCGGTGCACGACCGGCGCTTGCATTTCGGTTTGGGCGCGGCGGAATCGGCGGATTTGGAGATCCGGTGGCCGAATGGCGCGCGGGAGACGATTGCGAAAGTGGCGGCGGACCAATTGGTTACGGTGCACGAAGGCGCTGGGGTGGTGAAGGGGGAGAGCTTGAAATAGGCTGCCGGCTTACGGGCGCGTGACGGGAAGGACGCGGAACCGGCGCTTGCCTTCAATCCGGTACGTCTCGAAGTCGGCATGATCGACCGTGAGGATCGTGCTCAGAGATTCCCGCTTCGCACGAGAGTGGCGTCGGCGAAATCCATGGGACGGTCGTAACCACGGGAAGTAGTGGACAGTTTTGGCAGGTTAATTAAGTTACGAAGGAATCCGCAGGGTGTCATCCACAGGTTACCCATAGGCCTTGATCGTGAGTATTCCCCTATGCTTGACTATAAGTGTCATGACAGCACAGCGCCTCAGGCAGTTCTTCGGCGAATGGACGCCTGAATGGGTTAAGCAATTAACCCGACATCGGGACCTAGGAACTTGCTTTGCCACGGGTGTTTCGGCGCTCGCGGTAGGATCTTCTCTCCTCATTAAATGGCAGGATGGCAATGGCACCTTTGCAGCTATGGGAGGTGGGGCCCTCGGCTGGATTGTCGGCGTTCTAATGTCTCCATACCCGCGCGAAGAAAAGCAGTTTGAACGTTTATCCAAAGGCCTAGCGGGTGTTATCGCCGGCAGCGCGGGCGTCAAACTATGGGATGCGGCTTCTAAACTCTCGAAAGAAGAAATTCGGAATCAAGAAGTTCTTCGAACGGCCGCCTTTTTTGTTGTCGCACTTATGATGACCACTGTGCGGGTCTTTATTGCCAGGACGTATTCTCCAGCAGAACGAGAAGAGCGTCGCGCTTCGGGGAAATGAAGAGCACAAAGCTCGACAATTCCACCGGGTGCGCCGCATACTTTTTCGTCTTCATGTAATACACCGTGGTGCGCTTCAGACCCGCTGGCCTATCATCCGCGCTCACGGAATCCGCATGACTTGAATCGCTCCCCGAGCATCGTGATATGAGTACTGTAGATGATCGGGAGTTCCTTTCAAACGATCTGGGAAGACCACGAGAATCTTGTAATCCGGGAGAGTCGCCGAAAACCTTACGAGGCCCTGAAGCGAGGCCAGGGCGAACAGGGCACTACCCAAAAGCTGGGTGGGAGGCGTACCGGTATGCGGAGCAGGAAGGCCGGCTGGCGGAATCCGGGTGGCATAGCTTCGCCAGTCTCCCGTCAATTCTTGAGCACTCGTATCGATGACCGTGGCTTCGGCCGGATCGGTCAGGTCGGAAATCGCACCGAGACTCACGAGGTTCGGCAAGGTCACCAGCGGACGGGTTGGATGAGGGACTACGCCTCCGGGGGTCGATGGCGAGCCGAATAGCGCTCGTGCCTCAAACAGCGCGACCATAGGGTTCTCGGCCAGATAGAGTATCTCGAACGCTGGCGTCGCCGCTCGAGCCGGCGAAAATCGGCTCGGCGTCGTTGCCGTGTGAAGCGTGGACAAGGCGGTCGCCAGGAATCTCGGGTCGGCCGCACGGTACCATGTACCGCGCAGTCTGGTCTGAGCCAAACTGCTACATCGGGAGATGTTCACACGACGCCAATACAAAGTATGGAATGAAGCAGGTTTCTTACATTTTCCAAGTCGCCGGCTAGAATTCGTTCTTGCGGGGTGTCGCCTCCAAGCAATTGGTGGGGAGTCACCAGCCAGTCAATGCCATATGGCAGAGCGTTGCGGACTTGCATCCGCAGGGCTCAGCCTCGTCATCGCGTAGGTGCCCGGCAGCCATCACCTTGAGCATAGCGCAAATCGCGCCAAAACGGCCTCATTGCACTGGCGAGGTTGGCTCCTCACCGCCGAGATCCAGCCGTCGGGCTTCGATTAGCGCCTCGCGCAGCGGACGTAGATTTCTGGCAAGGCTCATCGTCATTAGTTCGCCATCGTGCTCCATCCCCAAGCACGCGAAATACTTGTGTAGTTTGGCGAGAGCCACTTCAAAATCGGGCTGCCGCACGCGCGGCGCGTCTTTGATCGCGGTGTCACCCGCCACTTGCTCCTCGGTCGTCAGGTAACCCGAGAACTGCAAGGGGAACGGTTTCGTTGCGAATACCGCGCAGCCGGCCGACAGGTTGGATATCGCCGTGTGGACCGCCGCCAGACCGTAGCCACGCCCGCGAAATGGCTGGTCGATTTGAAGCCGGTGCAGCATTAGCAGATCGCAGCCGCAGACGCTATTGTCCGCGTAGCGGGGGCTGTACTCGCTTGTGCCGTTCGCGAGCACGGGCGCAAACTCCGCGGCCTCCTCGTCTACCGCGTCCAGCACATCGAACCAGTTCTCGCCTTCATTGAGCGCCCGCCCGAACAATGCGCGGCGAACTTCTATTTTGCCGATGCTCGTTTCGGCCTCTTCCTCGCCGTCGAATAGCACGATGTTTCCAGTAATAGTGCAACAGGTAGTCGCTCGGCTCGTAGCGCTGTACACACAGGTCGAGGGTGAAGTGAATGAGCACGTCATGTAGAGGATCGGTCATGCTGGAGCGATTATGGCATACCGAATCTCCCGGATGCGCGCGCGATGTGGTAATTAAGACTCATGGATACAAAACTACGCACCGGCCGCGCTGCCGTCGCAACCGCGGCTCTCGTTTTGCTAGCGGCAACCGGGGAATTGCGCGCGCTCGACAACGGACTGGCGCGCACGCCGCCCATGGGCTGGAACAGTTGGAACAAGTTCGCCTGCAACGTGAGCGAAGATCTGATCAAGCAGGCCGCCGACGCCGTGGTCCCGAGCGGCATGCAAGACGCGGGTTATCAATACGTGGTGATCGACGATTGCTGGCAGGTGGATCGCGACGCACAGGGTAACATCGTCGCCGACGCCAAGCGCTTCCCTGCGGGCATCAAGGCAGTGGCCGACTATGTGCACGGCAAAGGGCTGAAGTTCGGGATCTACTCCGACGCCGGCACGGGTACGTGCCAGAACCGCCCCGGCGGACGCGGCTACGAATTCCAGGACGCCCGCCAGTACGCCGCGTGGGGCGTCGATTATTTGAAGTACGACTGGTGCAACCACAGCACGCAGGATTCGCAGGCATCCTATTCGATCATGCGCGACGCGCTGGCGAAATCGGGCCGGCCCATCGTGTTCAGCCTTTGCGAATGGGGGTCCACCAAGCCGTGGCTGTGGGCGGCGGATGTCGGTAATTTGTGGCGCGCCACGGGCGATATCCTCGACAGATGGGACGGCACGGAAAAGTGGGGAGGCATGGGGGTGGTGCAGATCCTGGATGCAGTAGACGGCCTGCAATCCTATGCCGGGCCGGGCCATTGGAACGATCCCGACATGCTGGAAGTCGGCAATGGCGGGTTGAGCCTGGAGGAATCCAGGGCGCACTTCAGCCTCTGGTGTCTGCTGGCGGCGCCGTTGATGGCCGGCAACGATATCCGAAATATGCCGGCCGACATCCACGACATTCTCACCAACAAGGAAGTGATTGCGATCGACCAGGACCCGCTGGGCCGTCAGGGCCGCAGAGTGAAGCGCGCCGGCGATCTGGAGGTCTGGGCAAAGCAGCTTGCCGATGGCGGCCGCGCCGTGGCGTTGCTGAACCGCAGCGCGGCGGAAGCGAGCATCACCGTGTCGTGGACCGAACTGGGCTATCCGGAGCACGTGCCCGCCAAGGTTCGCGATCTTTGGGCGAAGAAGGATCTGGGCGAGAAGACCGGCGGCTTTTCGGCATCGGTGCCGAGTCACGGCGTAGTGATGGTGCGGGTAGAGCCATAGTCGTGGGCCACCGTCGAAAACCGTGGGGCGGCCAATCCTGGGGTGACAGCCTTGGGGGGCGGGATTTATCCCGCGCGGGGCTTTAGCCCCGCAAACTCGCAAATCGAACTGATTTCGTTACGCGCAGAGCGGGTCTGGAGACCCGTCGCAGGCGTAGACGCCTGCCCCACGAGGTTCTCAGGGTTCTCAGGTCCGCTCTTCCGCGCGCCGATGTAGAAGATCGTCGAGCCGGGCGCGCTTCCGGCGGCTGACGGGGATGCGGGATGCGTCTCGCAGGACCGCCTCGCCGCCGCGCAGCGCGGGCCGCAATTCCCGCACGCGATCCACTTGGACGATCGCCCGCCGGTGCACGCGGACGAAACGGCGCGGGTCGAGGCGCGCCTCCAGCGAAGTGAGCGACTCGCGCAGAAGGTAACTCTTCGCGCCAACGTGCAGGCAGGCATAATAGTCGTCAGCGCCGATCCAGTCGATATCCGCCACGGGGACTACCAATTCGCCCGTCCGGGTCGACACGACCAGCCGCTCCACCCCGTTCTTCTCGCGCTGTGCACGCGCGGCGGAGAGTAGCGCCGTGAGCCGCGTGGCGCGCTCGGCGGCTTGCATCAAACGCATGCGCTCGCGAACCCTGCTCAGGGCCGCTTCAAAGCGCGCGATGTTGAGCGGCTTCACCAGGTAATCGAGCGCGTGCGTTTCGAACGCACGTACCGCGAACTGGTCGTGCGCCGTAACGAAGACCACGGCCGGCATGCGGTCCACGCCACGCGCGCGGAGTACCTCGAAGCCATCCATCTCAGGCATCTGTACATCGAGAAAGAGCAGGTCGGGCGCCAGCGCGTCAAGATCGCGCAGGGTTTCCGGCCCGTTCCGGCTTTCGCCGACCACGGTCATGTCGGCGTGCGGCGCGAGAAGCTGGCGCACTCCGCGGCGCGCCAGCGGCTCGTCGTCGGCAACCAGCACTCGGATCTTAGTCATGGCCCCTCATGGCCCCGCATGGCCCTTCGCCTCATGATACGGCAGACGGACGGTGGCGATCGCGCCGCCTCCCTCCGCATTCGCGACATCCAGCGTGGCATTATCTCCATACAACGCAGCCAAGCGCGCGCGTGTATTCGCAAGCCCCACGCCGCCGGCTTCGGCGGCACGCGGATCGAGCGCGGCCGGCAAGCCCGGTCCGTCGTCGCGTACGGTCAGCACAAGTTGGGATCCTTCGCGTCGCGCGCCTACGTGCAACATGCCAGCGTCGGCGCGGCGCGCGATTCCGTGACGCAGCGCATTTTCCACCAAGGGTTGCAACAGGAAGCGCGGCACGCTCGCTTTCGAAACCGCGGGATCGACATCGATGCGCGGACGCAGCCGGTCGGAGAACCGTACCTGTTCGATCGCAAGATAGCGCTCCAGAAACTCCACTTCCGCGGCCAGCGTGGTCTCATGCTTGGCATCGGAGCGCAGGACCTCGCGCAGCACATCACTCAACAGTTCCAACATCCGCGATGCGGCGGCCGTGTTCCGGTCGCGCACGAGCACCGTGATCGCGTTCAGGCTATTGAACAAAAAGTGCGGATTGAACTGCATGCGCAGGGCGCCGAGCTGCGCCTCGGAGAGTTGCGCGGCCAGGCGCGCCGCATGGGTTTCGCGTTCGCGTACCTGCGCAAGATAGAAGAACGAGTGTTCGATGCCTACGAGGGCAAAGTAGACGCCTACGCCGAACGGAAGCGTCGTGAAAATCCAACCGGCGAAGCCACGCAGGAATGTGCTGACGGTCAAATCCGCCGGGATGGGAAATATCGCCAGCCGCAGCAGCGTGCCCAGCCCGGCCCATGCCACACACATGCCCAAAGCACACGCGAAATGCAGCGCGAGTTTGCGCGCCGGATGTGGCCGGCCCATGGGCCATCGGCGGCTGGCGCGAAATACGATGGGCGTAAGAACCGCATACAGCAGCCAATCGATCGAGTTGAAGAACACCCAACGCCATTCTGGAGGCCGTCCGTCCAGGCGATTCTGCATGTAGGTGTCGAACCCGGAGAGCAAGGCTGGGACCAGCCAGGCGGCCAAGATCAGGACCCATAGCGGCGGCAACGTGCGTGCATGGTCGCGGTCGGGCATGTCGCGAGAATAGCGCGTTCGATTGCTTCCGTCCAGCCAAACTTCCGCTCATGGCCGCTGGCTGCATGTTTCCGGCCGCTGGCTGCGCGAATTTGGTGGCGGCCGCGCCCGATTGTTAGCCTCGTCCAATGAACGCGCCTCGTTTCCTTACAGTCATGGCGATCGCGCTACCCCTATTCGCACAGCCCCACGCCAAACGAACGCGCGATCGGATCGGTGCGGCCTACAAAGCGCATCAGGCTGACTTCGACTATCTGCTGGGCGATTGGGAATTCACTGCCGAGAGCCGCATGTGGGGAAAGTTTCGCGGTTACTGGAGCGCGGTGCGCCTCGATACGGGTCAGATTCTCGACGAATACCGGGTGGCCGGCGACAACGGTGAGACGGTCTACGTAACCACGACCATCCGCGCCTACAACGCGGCGGCCGATCGCTGGGAACTCATCGGAATGGACGAGGGCGGCGGTTTGCAGGATTTCGGCTCCGGGCGGCTAGTGGATTCGGAGATGCATGTCGAACAGAAGTTCGGCGTGGCAAGTGGCAATCCCGCGACCATGCGGATTCGCTATTACAATATCCAGCCGGATCGTTTTTCGTGGGCCGCGGACCGGTCGACGGACGGCGGCAAAACCTGGGTGAAGAACTTTCAGACGATCGAAACCCGCCGCATGGGTCCGCCGCGCTTGTTGGGTCCGCTCGCGCCGGTGAAGAAGCCGGAGGGGAAGCCATGACCTCCCGCATACAGTCGATCGACGTCGTGCGCGGCGCCGTGATGGTGCTGATGGCCATCGACCACGTGCGCGTGTATGCGGGCCTTCCGGCGGGCGGTCCCACGGCCGGCATTTTCTTCACGCGCTGGGTTACGCATTTCTGCGCGCCGGCTTTTGCCTTCTTCGCCGGAACCTCGGCCTTCCTATACGGAAGGAAGATTGGCCGCACCTCCGCGCTGGCGCGACATCTGGTCATGCGCGGGCTTCTGCTGGTGGCGCTGGAACTGACCGTCATCCGTTTTGCGTGGACGTTCAACTTCGACTACGCGCACTTCGTCCTGGCCGGCGTAATCTGGATGCTGGGTTGGTCGATGGTGCTGCTGGCTGGGCTCGTCTGGCTGCCAACCAAGGCCATCGGCGCAATCGGACTGGGCGTCATTTTCTTCCAGCAGGTTTTTCGCGAACTGCCCCTCGCGTTTCCGGAGCAGGTTCGAAATTCATTTGGTTGGATTTGGGAGTTCATCTATCCGGCGGGATTCAAACGTTGGGATGGCATCGGCATCCTGTACGTGCTGGTCCCGTGGATCGGGGTGATGGCCGCGGGGTATGCCTTCGGTGCGGTCATGATTCGCGAGCCCCTGCAGCGCCGGCGGCTTTGTCTGACAATCGGCGTTTCCGCAATGTTGTGTTTCCTGGTGGCCGGCAGCCTGGCGGTGCTGCACCCGGAGCATGGCGATACGCGGCCGTTTCTTTTTCGGCTGTTGGATCAGAAGAAGTATCCGGCATCGCAGCTCTACTTATTGATGACGCTGGGTCCCACGATCGCGCTGCTGCCGTTGGCCGAACGCGCGCGCGGATGGTTCGGCGGGATGTTGGCGGCCTTCGGCCGCGTACCCATGTTTTACTATCTGCTGCACATCCCGGCGATCCATCTTGCGGCGCTCGCGGTAACGTACCTGCGGGAGGGAAGGTTCCATCCGGAGTGGTATGCGTCCGCGCCGTTCACATGGGTACCGCCGGAGCAGCGATGGGGGCTGCCATTGCTATACCTGGTGTTCGCCTTGATTGTGGCGGCGCTGTATTTCGCGTGCCGGTGGTTCGCGGGGGTGAAGGCGCAACATCGCCAGGGCTGGCTCCGATATCTGTGAGGACCTCGAGGGTTCCCCCCGGGACTTCTCTCCGGCCAACGGGGCGAAGCTCGCTTAACAGCGACACGGCCGACCGCAAGACCGCTGGGCGGATGGCCCGGACCGCCGCGTACGGCTCCCCACCGAAGGCACTTCGAAATCGATTTCGTGAGAGGTCGCGAATGCCGGTTTTGACTGGCAGCTTGATGCGTATTTTCCGTAACTCGGCGGCGACCGCCGCACTCAAACAAGCCACAAGGCCCGTGCTACGTCTTCGTCTTCGGCGGCACGAAATCGGGCGGCAGCGCCGCGCCTTCGCCGAAGAAGTAGTCGTCCATCTGCTTGATCAGAAACTCCTGCGCTTCTTGCGTCCCCAGGTTCAGCCGGTATTCGTTCATGAGCATCTTCATGTGCTCCACCCACATCTTCCAGGCTTCCTTCGAGACGTTGTCGTAGATCTTCTGGCCCAGCGGGTGGCCTTCAAACGGCACTTCGTCCAGCCCCGGCAGGTCCCTTTGCAGCTTGACGCAATGCACCATACGTGCGCCAAGCGGCACTTCAATGTTGACTGGATTCATCGATCCGCTACCGCATCCCATGTCTATATATATCCTCGCCTTCCAGGATACTACGCCCGCGCCGAGAGGTTCCATTGCGAGATCACGCGCGTCTCGCGTTCATAGCCCAGCACGCTGACCGACGCCGTGCCCAGCGCGAAGAGGCGGCCGCCGTCGGGAGGGAGTCCGAGCCAGCAGGCCGTTAAGATGCGCAACAGGTGGCCATGCGCGAATAGCGCCACATCGCCGCCGGCGGCCGCTGCACGATCGATGACCCGGTTGGCGCGCGCGGCCACCTGCTGAATGGCTTCGCCCTCTGGCACGGGCGACGTCCAGATGGTCCAACCGGGCACGCTTTCCTGAATCTGCGCGCTCGTGCGCCCTTCGTAAGCGCCATAGTCCCATTCGCTCAGATCCGGTTCGATTTGCGCGGCGCCGCCGTATCCCGCCAGCCGGCAGGTTTCGCGCGCGCGCTGCAAGGGGCTGGTCAGTACGAGGGCGAACGGCCGCCCCGCCAGCGACCGGCCAATCTCCTCGGCGTGCCGCTCACCCGCTGCGGTGAGCGGGAGGTCCGTGCGTCCGGTATGCTGCCCGGAGAGGCTCCACGCGGTCTCGCCATGGCGTATCAGCCAGATTTCCGGATAGAAATTGGGCGTCGGCGCGATGGGCATGCTAATGATAAAGCATACCCGATGGAGGGAAAATAAGGGAACATGGCAATCGATCCGCACGCAGGCAAACCCGCCCAACCCGCGATGCTGGTGAACGTCCCCCGCCTGATCACCGCCTATTACACGGGCCGGCCCGATCCCGCCGTGCGCGCGCAACGCGTGGCGTTCGGCACCTCCGGACATCGCGGCACGTCGTTCGCGCTGTCGTTCAACGAGGCCCATATCCTGGCCATCACGCAGGCCATCTGCCAATACCGCAAGCAGGAGCGCATCACCGGCCCGCTCTTCCTGGCCGCGGATACGCACGCGCTCTCCGATCCGGCGTGGGTCAGCGCGCTCGAAGTGTTGGCCGCCAACGGCGTAGACACGATGATCGACAGCGCGGGCGGCTACACGCCGACGCCGGCACTTTCGCACGCCATCCTGACCTACAATCGCGGGCGCGCGGACGGACTGGCAGACGGCATCGTGATCACGCCATCGCACAATCCGCCGGAAGATGGCGGCTTCAAATACAACCCACCCAACGGAGGACCGGCGGACACCGGCGCGACGCGGTGGATCGAAGACCGCGCCAACGCACTGCTGGAGGGCGGTCTGCGCCAGATTCTGCGCATGCCTTACGAAGGCGCGCGGAACGTATCCACAACGCACCGGCACGATTATGTTTCGGCCTACGTGAACGATCTAGGCAGCGTGCTGGATATGGACGCCATCCGCGGCGCGCAGCTCAACGTGGGCGTGGACCCGCTGGGCGGGGCCGGCGTGGCCTACTGGGGACGCATCGCCGAGCGCTACGGCGTGCCGCTTACAGTGCTGAACGACGCGGTGGACCCCACCTTCCGCTTCATGTCCGTCGATTGGGACGGCAAGATCCGCATGGACTGCTCGTCGCCCTACGCCATGGCGGGGCTGATCGCGCTGAAGGACCGCTTCGATGTGGCCTTCGGCTGCGACACCGACCATGATCGGCACGGCGTGGTCACGCGCAGCGCGGGGCTGCTGAATCCGAATCATTACCTGGCCGTGGCGATTTCGTTCCTGTTCCAGCATCGGCCCGGCTGGCCCGCGGGGGCCGCGGTGGGTAAAACGCTAGTAAGCAGCAGTATGATCGACCGCGTGGCGGCCAGCCTGAAACTGAAGATGGTGGAAGTGCCGGTGGGCTTCAAATGGATGGTGGACGGCCTGGTGACGGGCGCGTTTGGTTTTGGCGGCGAGGAGAGCGCGGGCGCGTCGTTTCTGCGGCGCGACGGCACGGTGTGGACTACCGACAAAGATGGCATCGTCATGGGGCTGCTGGCGGCCGAGATCCTGGCGCGGACGGGCCGCGATCCCGGCGAGATCTACCGTGAGTTGACGGAACAATTCGGCGCGCCGGTGTATGAGCGCATCGACGCGCCGGCCACGCCGGAGCAGAAGGCGGTGCTGCTGAAGCTGTCGCCCGAGCAATTGCATGCCGCTGAATTCGCGGGCGAAAAGATTCTAGCGACGCTGACCACCGCGCCGGGTAATGGCGCGCCGATCGGTGGGCTAAAGGTGGTGACGGCGAATGGCTGGTTCGCGGCGCGCCCGTCGGGTACCGAGAGCGTGTATAAGCTCTATGCGGAAAGCTTTCTGGGCGAGAGTCACCTGCGCAGGATACAGAAGGAAGCGCGCGAGCTGATCGCGTTGACGTTTGCGGGAGAGTGAAGAGCGGGTCCTGGAGGACCCGCGCAGGACTGGAGTCCTGCCCCACTTTTTGCCGTTAGAATCGATAGAGAGGGCTTGGTATGCGGTCGCTCGCGTGGAAACTACGGAATGCAATAAAGGGTCTCCTGACGGGCCGGCGGCCCGATTCACCGGACGATCCTTATGCCGCGGTACGCGCTCCCATCAAACGAGGTCCGCCAGACAAGAGTGCCGCGGTCGCATTGGACGAGCCCGATTAACAATGAAGACCCACCATTATTCCGTCACAGTCACATGGACCGGCAATACCGGGACAGGCACGGCCAGCTATCGAAGCTACGAGCGGCGGTACGAAATCTCCGCGGGAACCCGAAAGCCCACCATCCCGGGTTCCAGCGATCCGGCATTTCGCGGCGATCCGGAGCGCTGGAATCCCGAGGAACTGCTGGTGGCCTCCATATCCGCCTGCCACAAGCTTTGGTACCTCCACTTATGTGCGGAGGCGGGGATTGTGGTCCTCGCCTACACCGACCATGCCGAAGGCGAGATGGAAGAGACGGCGGACGGCTCGGGACGTTTCAGACGCGCGATCCTGCGTCCCCAGGTTACCATCACGGCTAACTCCGATATGGCAAAGGCGCACGAATTGCATGCCGCCGCGCATGCCAAATGTTTCATCGCGAACTCCGTGAACTTTCCCGTGCAACACGAGCCGGAGATAAGCGCCGCATAGATTATTTGCTGTTGTAGACCGTAACCTCCGCTTCAAACGTGCCCACGTTGTCTTGATAGCAGCCTGGAGGACCGAAGGCCAGAACGCAGCCATCGGAGATTCCCAGGAAGAGCCGCGTAGCCCCTTGGGGCACGGCGAAAAGCTTCGAAACAAAGCCGGGGCCCGCATTGCTCGGCGACAAGCCGGTGCCGATAAAAAACGTCTGGAACAACTCGGGGTTCAAGATTAGGAAACCCTCGCCGCCGGTGAAGTTCAGAACCGGCGGTCCGTTGCCGCTGGGAACCGAGTCGTTTAGGAACACGCCCGTGAGGAAGAAACCGCGGTCCGTGGCTATGATGCCCGAGAGACCGTTGTACGAAGTCAGGTCGGTTCCGCCCGGGAATGGAATGCCGTCCGGATGCGAGTAAGGCTCTCCGCCGCCCAGGGTGACCATCCCGGCGGCCAGAATCGTGATAGCCTCTCCGCCCACGAAGTGGACGGCTGGCGGCAGGGTGCCGCTAAACGCTTCGCTTTGTCCGGCGGCGAAGATGTTGGCCGTGGCGGGAATCACAACCCCATACGTCTGTTGGGCGCTGGCGCAGCCGGCGATGCACAACGCAAGCGGCGCAAATCGAAGCAATGTTCCGGTTAGCATGTTCTTCTTTCCTCCTAAAGAGCCTCCCGGCGCGGAGAGTGTTTTCCGTCCGGGGGCTCTTGTACTTTAACGCATGGGGATCGGCAGTGCCATAGCCGCCGAATGTATTTTGCCTGTTCCGTTATGTGTATGGCGGCAAGGCCGTTATGAGCCCGTCTGTCCGCGTTATACTGCGGTCGATGCGCCTTCGCGCAAGGGAGCGAACCAAGTGCCAACCAAACCCCCGATGGATCTAACCGGACGCGTGGCTGTAGTGGTCGGCGGCACTTCGGGCCTGGGCCGCAAACTGGCCGCCGGCCTGGCCGCCGCGGGGGCCGACGTGGTGCCTACCGGACGGCGCGAGCCGTTGATTGAAGAGGCCTGCCTGGAGATCGAACGCGCCGGCCGCCGGACGCTGCGGCATGCCTGCGACGCCGGCTCCCGCGAGTCCATCGACGGTTTTCGCGACGCCGTACTGGCGCAGTTCGGCCGCGTGGATGTGCTGTTAAATGCCGCCGGCCAGACCCAGCGGAAGCCCACCGTGGAGGTTGCCGAAGCCGACTGGAATCGCATCATGGACGTGAATCTTACGGGTATGCTGCGGGCTTGCCAGTCGTTCTACCGGCCGCTGGCGGCGAACCGTTGCGGGCGGATTATAAACATCGCCTCCTTGACTTCGTTCGTGGGTTTCCTGGAAGTGACGGCCTATGCCGCGTCGAAAGCGGCGGTGCTGGCGCTCACCCGCAACCTGGCGGTGGAGTGGGCGCGCGACGGCATCAACGTCAACGCCATTGCGCCGGGCGTCTTCCGCACGGACCTGAATGCGCAGCTTCTGGACGGCACCGAGCGGGGGCGGGAGCTAAAAATGCGCACCCCCATGGGGCGATTCGGACAGCCGGAAGAATTGGCCGGCGCGGCGGTGCTGCTGGCGTCGGATGCGGCCAGCTTTATCACGGGGCAGTGCATCGCGGTGGACGGCGGATTCCTGGCGTCGGGGGTGAATCAGTGACGTGAGACCGGCTCACGGTTATGGAAAAGGCGCGCTACCGCGCGCTGGCGGCCTACGAGGCCGCCGCAGGCTGCGAGCCTGCCCCACAAAGGGCAAATCGCTCGCGGTGCTACACTTCTGAAATGAGGCTGTGCGTCGCCGCTCTCCTGTGCGCCTGCGCGGTGTTGCGAGCCTCGGGAAGCGAAGGGCCGCGCTGGCTCAAGATCAAATCCTCTAACTTCGAGTTGTTCACCACCGCCGGCGAACGCAGCGGACGCGACGTGGCGCGGCATTTCGAGCAGGTGCGCGCCTTCTTCCTGGAGGCCATGGGAATCGGCTCGAAGTCCGGTCCGCCGGTGCGGATCGTGGTCTTCCGCGCGGATCAGGAATTCGCGCCTTACGCTCCGAATGAGTTCGCCTCCGCATACTATCTGGGCGCGCAGGATCGCGATTATATCGTCATGAAGAGCGCCTCCAGCGAGCGGTTTCCAGTGGCCGTGCACGAGTACATTCACTTATTGGTGAAGCACGCCGGAATCGCCGCGCCCGTATGGTTCAACGAGGGACTTGCCGAGCTATACTCCAACCTGAAGCCGCTGGCGGGAAAGGTCGCGGTGGGCGATATCATCCTGCCGCACCTGGCACTGTTGCAGCAGTCGAAGTGGATCGATTTGTCGACGCTGCTGGCGGTGCAGCCCGACTCGGCTTTGTATAACGAGAAGACTCGCGCCGGTCTTTTCTACGCCGAGAGTTGGGCGCTGGTGCACATGCTATACCTGGACGAGGAATACCGGTCCAAGTTACCCGTGCTGCTGACCGGCATCAAGGCCGGCGCGGGCATGCCGGAAACGTTTCAGAAGGCCTACGGCAAGCCGCTCGAACAGGTGCAGCGGGATCTGCAATCGTATATGCGCGGGACCCGTTTCAATGCGTCGCTGTTCAACACCAAGCTGGCCAAGGAAGTGGATGCGCCCGAAGTGCGCGATTCGAGTCCGCTGGAAACCGGCCTGGTGCTGGCGGATATCCTGGCCAATATGCGGGCGAAGGCCGCGGAAGCGCGCCAGATGTACAACCAACTGGCGCGGGACAATCCGAAAGAGTGGCAAGCGGAGCAGGGCCTGGCGCGTCTGAGTCTGCGGGAAGGCAACCGCGCGGAAGCTCTGACGCATTACGCGCGCGCGGCCGAACTGCGCAGTACCAGCGCCAAAATGTATTACGAGTACGGCCGGCTGTTGCGGGCCGAGAGCCAGCACGCGGAGGCTGTGGCGGTATTGAAGCGCGCGACCGAGCTCGATCCGGACGATCGCGATGCGCGCCTGGAACTCGGCTATGCGTACGTGATCGACGACCAGCACGCGGCGGCGCTGGCGCAGTTGCAGAGCGTGAAACACGTCACCGAGGAGCAGGCTTTCGGGTACTTCCACGCGATGGCTTACGCATACTATCGTTTGGACCGCACAGAGGAAGCCGAGGCTGCCGCGGCAACTTGCCGGAAGTATGCCAGGACGCCGGAGCAAGTGGAGCGGCTGGACCAATTGGTGGACGCGTTGAACTATGTGCCACGGTACCCGCTGATCGGCGGGGATCGCCCGAACCGGGGACCGGCGGCCGGGCCGGGCGATGACTCTGCACCGCTGCCGCCCAGACTGCGCCGAGGCGACGGTTTGGCGGTCGCCGAAGGCACGCTGCAGCAGGTCGATTGCATGGATGGCAGGATCCGTATGCGGATTGGCGTGGGCGCGGATTCCATGTCTTTCGCGCTCCTGGACCTGGCTTCCATCACGGCCAAGGCCCCGGCGCCCATCGAGTTTGCGTGCGGGCCGCAAAGTCCGAGACGGATCAGGATCGAGTACGAGGCCAAAGAGGGCGCCATGCCGGAGACGGTGGGGGTGGTACGGTCGGTCGAGTTCCTGGAGTGAGCCTCGTGGCGCATGCCCCCGGCATGCCGTGCCGGCACTTTTGCCGGCACAGGCGAGCGAAGCTTGCCAAGCGGCAGCGCATGGCGCTGCCCCACTGCGAACGAGGGATTCCCACAAGCGGACACTTCATCACCGCGCCTATCAATGGTTTCAGTCGATTCCCGAGTACTTGGAACGGGCCTCCGCTTGCTGCATAGGGCACCGATGCTCACTCTGGTGAAGGATTTGCGCTACTCTCTACGCACCCTGTGCAACGTGCCCGGCTTCAGTATCGTGGCCGTGCTGGTGCTGGCTCTGGGCATCGGAGCGAACACCGCCATCTTCAGCGTGGTCAATTCGGTGGTACTGCGTCCGCTGCCGTATCCCGGCGCCGATCGCCTGGCGCTGATCTGGGAGACGGACCTGAAGGACGGCATCAAACGCGAAGGGCCTTCCGCGCCGAATTTCCTGGATTGGCGGGAGCAGAGTCAGTCCTTCGAAGAAATGGCGCTGCTCGAGGTGGGCACGGGCACCGTAACCGGCGAAGGCGAGCCCGAGCAGGTCGTCGGATTGCGCGTGACCACGAATTTCCTGTCGATGCTCGGTGGCCGCACGATCCTGGGACGCGGCTTTACGGAGGCGGAGGGCGCGGGACAAGCGCGCTACCCGGTGGCCGTGCTGGCGAACGGGTATTGGAAGCGCCGTTTCGGGTCGGATCCGCGCATCATCGGCAGAACCTTCACCATGAATAGCGAGCCGTACACGGTGATCGGCGTGCTCGCGCCGAATTTCTACCATCCGCTGCCCACCGATCTTTACGTGCCTTGGCCGATCGCGCAACTGCGCGCCAAGAACCGCGTAGACCACGATTTCGGCGTCATCGCGCGGCTGAAACCGGGCGTCACCATCGCCGGGGCGCAGGCTGAGCTGAGCACCATCGCGCGCCGCATCGATGCACAGACGCCCAGGCTGGCAGGCTGGGATGTGACGGTGGTGGGGATGAAACAGGCGCTGTTTGAATACATCCGGCCTGCGTTGCTGCTGTTGCTGGGCGCGGTGGGGCTGCTGCTGCTGCTGGCGTGCGTCAACGTGGCTAGCCTGCTGCTGGCGCGCGTCACGGGCCGGCGCAAGGAAATGGGAATTCGCGTAGCATTAGGCGCGCAGCGTGGCCGCTTGGTAACGCAGATTCTCAGCGAAAGCCTGCTGCTGAGTCTGGTTGGAGGGACGCTGGGAGTCTTCTTCGCCGTCTGGGGTGTCGACCTTCTGAGCGCGGTGCTGCCCAACACGCTTCCGATGGCCGAAGCCGGCGCGGAGATCGTGCGGCCCGCTATCGGCGTGGATGCCCGCGCGCTGGTGTTCGCACTGCTGATCTCGACGGGCGCGGCACTGATCTTCGGACTGATCCCGGCGCTGCATGCCGCCGGCGCCGACGTGAACGATGCGCTGAAGGCCGGCGGCCGGACCTCTTCGCCATCGCTCGGCCGGGCGCGCGTGTGGAGCTTGCTGGTGGCTGGGGAAATCGCGCTGGCCAGCATGCTATTGATCGGGGCCGGGCTGGCCATGAAGAGCTTCGTGAATCTGCAACGCGTGAATCCCGGCATACGGCCCGATCACGTCTTGACCTTTCGCATGCGCCTGCCCACCGACAATCTGTACAAGAACGATCGCCAGCAGGCCGCTTTCTACCGGCGCGTGCTCGACAACGTGCAACAAATTCCCGGCATTCAATCCGCCGGCCTGAGCGACGTGCTGCCGCTGGGCCAACAGAACGACCGCGAGTACTTCGTGATCGAGAAGCGTCCGATGCCCGCGGGGCAGGAACTGGTCGCGGACTTCCGGCGCATCAGTCCGTTGTACTTGAACACCATGGGAATCGCGCTGCTGCGGGGGAGAATGCTTTCCGATCGCGACGGCCCCGAGGCGCCGCCGGCGATCCTGATCGACGAAACGCTGGCGCACCAGTATTTTCCCGGCGAGAATCCCCTCGGCCGGCGCATGCGGCTGTGGGGCGAATTCCGGGAAGTCGTCGGCGTCGTCAGCCAGGTGCATCATTATGCCTTGGAAAAACAGCCGGAGCCGACCATCTACGCGCCCTACGAGCAGATGCCGGACAAAGCCATGGCGCTGGCCGTGCGCACCGGCATGGGAACGCAGGCGGTAGTGAAAGCCGTGAAGCAAGCCGTATGGTCGGTGGATCCGGGACAGCCGGTGTTTCAGATCCGCAGCATGGACGATTACATATCGCTGGCCGAGACCGCGCCGCGCATTTCGACTGTGCTGCTGCTGGTTTTCGCGGGCATCTCGATGCTGTTGGCCGCGCTCGGAATTCATGGCGTGGTTTCTTATGGGGTTGCCGAGCGGACGCGCGAGTTCGGCATTCGCATGGCGCTGGGCTCCACGCCTGGGCAAGTCGAATTATTGGTCATCCGGAACGGCATCAAGACCGCGCTGATTGGTCTCCTGGCTGGAATGGCAGGCGCCGCCGCGCTGGCGTCCGCCCTGCGTGCGCTTTTGTTCGGCGTGGCGCCGCTGGACCCCGCCGTCTTGGGCGCAGTCGCCGCGCTGCTGATGACGGTGGCGCTGGTTGCGAACTATGTTCCGGCGCGGCGCGCCACGCGCATCGATCCGATGCAGGCGCTGCACCAGGAATAGCCGCCGGGATTACATAAGCATATTCCTGACCGTCGAAAACCTCTTGTGGGGCGGCCAATCCTGGCCGCAGCCGCCTTTCAGGCGGCCAAGCCGGCTGAAAGCCGGCTGCGGGCAGAATTGCCCGCCCCACAGTCCGGAAATAAGCCCTATTCTGCATCACGGACTCTACTTTTCGCTCGTGCCAGCGCAGCCCGGGTTATGCCGGGAACCTGGGTACCTTGCAGCCAGGGACTTCAGGGCCGCTGGAGACCAGCCGTGCTGTTGAACACCGCGCCCTGAGGCGGCGTGGCACCCAACAAATCTGTAACCGGACCCTGCGCGGAGGCGTTCTAAGCAGAGAAGGTGCGAACATGCGACTCCTGATTCTGGCGCCGGTATTGGCCGCCGCTTTGCACGCGCAGATGCCCGATCCGGTCATCCGGACCACCACACGCCTGGTGCAGGTGAACGTGATTGTGACCAAGAAAGGCGCGCCCGTACCGGGGCTGAAGAAAGAGGACTTTCAGGTCTTCGACAACGGCAAACGGCAGGAAATCCGGCTGTTTTCCGAGGAGACGCGGGCGGTACTGCCCTCGGCGGCCGCGCCCTTGCCGCCGGGCACGTTCACCAATCAACTCGAACAGCGCTCGGGTACGCCGTCGGCAGTCACCGCAATTCTGCTGGATGGCGTGAATACGCGCTTTTCCGACCAGACTTATGCGCGCCAGCAGGTGGTGCACTTTCTGAAACAGATTCAACCGGAGGACCGCATTGCCGTCTACACACTGGATAGCCGCGGCCTGCGGGTGTTGCACGACTACACCACGGATTCCTCGGATCTGTTGGCAAAACTGGCAAAATATCAGGGAGACATAGCGCCGGATGTAACCGGATCGAGCGACTTGATCGATCCGCTGGGCGGGTGGCTGGGCGGCGGCGGCAACAGCTACGAAAAGGCGTTCTTTCTCAACAACCGGATTCTGCAGACCCTGCAGGCAATCGAGTACATCGCCGACAATCTGGCGCCCCTGCCCGGCCGCAAGAACCTGATCTGGGTCTCGAGCGCATTTCCGTTGCAGGTGGGATTCCTGGGCGGTTCGGGACGCGGCGCCACCGTTACCCGAGGCAGCCGGAATAGCGCGAGCATGGGTCCAAGCAATTTTCCGCGTCAGCAGCAGACCTGGAATGGCGAGGCAGACAAGACCATACGCGCTCTGAACAACGCGAACCTGGCGATCTATCCGGTGGATGCGCGCGGGTTGGTGGCATCCGCCTCGGCGCGCGTGGCGTCGCGCACCTACCGCAACCAGGCCACCATGGAAGAACTCGCGGCCCGCACAGGGGGGCGCGCGTTCACCAATACCAACGATATCGCCGGCGCGATACGGACCGCGGTGGAGGATTCTTCGGTCACCTATACGCTGGGCTTTTACCCGCAAAACGACAAATTCAACAACTCGTTTCACGACCTGAAAGTGAAGCTGATAGACTTTCCGCACCTGGAACTTCGATACCGCAAAGGGTATGTGGACCAAAGCACTCCGCCGCAGGACGAAGGGCTGCGGCGGGCGGCGCTGCGAGACGCCGTTCTGAGTCCCATGGACGCCAACGGAATCGGACTGAGCGCGAAAGTGCTGGGGACCAGCGCGGGCTTCGACGTGACCCTGCGGGTGGACCCGAAATCGATCGTACTCGATCCACAAGGGGACCGATGGGCTGGAAAGCTGGACCTTCTGTTCGTGGAAAAGGACGCGCATGGCAACGAGACGTACGGCGTCGACGACACCATGTCGCTGGAACTGCGGAAGCAGAATTACGACCGCGTGCAGCAGGAGGGCCTGAACTATCACCGGGTGCTCCCAGGGACGGGCAACGCCAGCGAGATCCGGGTGGTGGTGCGGGACGCATCGACCGGGGCATTGGGCAGCATTACGGCGCCGCTCACCGCGATTCCATCGGGACGGTAGTCAAGTGGGGCAGGCTCGCAGCCTGCGCGGGCCTCGCAGGCCCGCTCTTCGGCGAGCGAAGCTCGCTCGGGCGGCGCATGGCGCCGCCCCACTGCTACTCATGAGAGGTGTTGATCAGCAGGGTCACATTGCCGGAATCCGAATTAGCCACTACGATATCCGGTTTGCCGTCGTTGTTGAGATCGGCTACCGCCACGGCCACCGGAATCGTTCCGGCCTGGTAATACGCCGCCGCGGTGAACACGCCTCCGCCGGTATTCAATAGAATCTCGGTCTGGCCACCCAGTCCCACGGCCACCAGATCCGGTTGGCCGTCTCCGTTGAAGTCGCCCGCGGCTAAGGAAACCAGATCGACCACGCCAACCGGGTAAGTGACTGCCGCCTGGAAAGTGCCGTCGCCGTTGCCCAGCAGCACCGCGATGCCCCCGCCCACAGCCACCGCGAGATCCGCGTTTCCATCCCCGTCGAAATCGGCAACGGCCAGCCATGCGGGCTCACTGCCCGCCGCATACGCCACTTGCGGTGCGAATTTACCGTTCCCGTCGTTCAACAAGATAGAGACGGTATTGGATCCGAAATTGGCCACCGCTAAGTCCGGCTTCCCATCGCCATTGAAGTCACTCACCGCCACGTTGCCGGGATAACTTCCGGTCGGATAAGTCACTGCCGGTCGAAAGGTTCCGTCTCCTTTTCCTAGCAGCACGGTGACGGTTCCCGTGGAGCCGCCGCTGGGCGCGACTACGTCCAGGTTCCCATCGCCATTGAAATCGGCCACCGCCAGCGACCCGCGGACGGCTCCGGCGGGGAAATTCCGGGCTGCCTCGAACGTGCCATCGCCGTTGCCGAGCAGAACGGAGACGCTCTTGGACTCGGTATTGGACACCACCATGTCGAGCTTGCCATCGCCATTGAAATCCCCCACCCCCACTCCGGACGGACCGTAACCGGTCGAGTAAGCCACCGGAGGACCGAAGCTGCCGCCGCCCGTGCCGAGCATGACCGAAAGATAATTCGTGCCGGTATTGATCACCGCCAGATCGACGGCGCCAGTTCCCTTGAAGTCTCCGGCGGCGACCGAGCCGGGAGAGGAGCCGGCATTGAAGTTCGTCAAGTGCTGGAATCCGCCTTTGCCGTTGCCTAACATGATGCCGACGGTCTGCCCCGGATAATGGGTATTGTCATAATTGAAGCCCACGTTGGTTACGGCCAGATCGGGATGATGGTCCCCGTTGAAGTCGCCCACCACCAGATCGCCCTCGCTTCCGGCCGCCTCGTTCAAGGCGGACTTAAATGTGCCGTCGCCGTTGCCAAACAGGATGGCGACCACGTCGCCACAGCCCACCGCCAGATCCGGAATGCCATCGCCATTGAAATCGGCCACGGCAATGACACCTACGCCGCCTGCCTCGATATACTCGGCGGACTGGCTAAACGTACCATCCCCATTGCCGAGCAGGATGGCCACCGACTCATTGGCATACGCCACGGCCAGATCCAGGATGCCATCGCCGTTGAAGTCCCCGGTAGCGACGAAACCCGGTCCAAACAGCGAGCCGAAGTTCACTGCCGATTGAAAGGTGCCGTCGCCGTTACCCAGCAGAGTGGACAGGTCTCCCGATCCATTATTCGACGTGACGAGGTCTATCTTGCCATCGCCGTTGAAATCTCCAGCCACCAGGGAACCCGGGCTCTCTCCCACGGTGTAAGTGACTTGCGTATGGAAGGTGCCATTACCGTAGCCGATCAAGATGGACACGGTATTGCTAACGCCGATGCCGCCATAGTTGGCGGTGGCGATATCCGGAATGCCATCTCCATTGAAGTCGGCGATGGCGGCCGAGGTAGGGTTATTTCCGGCCAGATAGTACAGCGGCTTCCCGAAGGTGCCATCGCCGTGGCCCAGGAATACCACTACGTCGCCGGAAAGGGCCAGTAGATCCAGCTTGCCATCCCCATTGAAATCCCCCACCGCGAGGTAGTTAGGCGTAACGCCGGTGTAGGTGGCAAACAATTGAAAACTGCCGTCGCCGGCGCCCAGCAGGATGGCGATACTGCCGTCGCAAGCGACTGCCAAGTCCGGCTTTCCGTCCCCGTTAAAGTCGCCCGCCGTGATAGCGCCCGGGGATTGGCAAGCCTGGTAAGCCTCCGGCGAGCGGAAAGATACGGGAGGAGTCGCGGCGTGAGCCGCCGGCGAAAACAGCGCAAATGTAAAGAGCAGCCGCGGTGCGCGGTGGTATCGAGTATGCGGCATGGTCACTTCCCTCCCTCGTTGCCGCTGGGCTTCGTGGTGTTGACCATCACGACGATGGAGCCGGTAACTACGTCCGCCGGTTCGCCGTTATTAAAAACTCCGGCGAGCACATTGTAAGTCCCTCCAGTCACATAATTGGCCGCATTTTCAAGCGTGCCGGTGCCTGTGCCGAGCAGAATCGAGACGGTGTCGGCCAGCAGGCTGTTGGCTGCCACATCCGGCTTGCCATCGCCGTTAAAATCGTCCACCGTCATCCCGTAGCAGCTAACTGGGATACCATAGCCCGCGGACGGCCCAAAGGTCCCGTCGCCATTACCCAGCGCTATATAAACGGCCCCAGAGCCGTTGCCGCAATACGCCAGATCCAGCTTGCCATCTCCGTTGAAGTCCGCTGCCGCCAGAGCCGCCGGGCGCTGCGCCGCAAGGCTGTAGCTGATGGGCGCCTGGAAAGTGCCATCGCCGTTGCCTAACAATATGAAGGCGGTTCCCCCAAGGGAGTCCAATACCGCCAAATCCGGCTTTCCATCGCCGTTGAAATCTCCCGCGGTGAGAGTAGTGATCGTACCTCCCGCCGGCGACGAGACCGGCGGCTCTAAGTCCCCTCGGCCGTTACCCAGCAAGACCGAGACCATGTTACCGCCAGTGGCGATGGCGACGTCCATTTTGCCATCGCCGTTGAAATCGGCAATCACGGGGCCGCCCGGCGACGAACCTCCGGTGAACGTCATGGGCGGCGTAAAGGTGCCGTCGCCGTTGCCCAGCATGACCGAGACGGTGCCCGAACCGCCCGAGCCGCTGTCGGTGAAAACAAGGTCGGGAATTCGATCGCCATTCAGATCGCCCACGGTGAAGCCGTTCAAGGAGACGTCGGCCGCGACAACTGGCGGCTGGAAAGTGCCATTGCCGTTGCCAAACAGGATGGTGATGCCTTGCGAGATATATGCGATGTCCAGTTTTCCATCCCGGTTGAAATCGGCCTTGACCATATTAGATCCGCCCGCCCCCGCCAATCCAGTAGGCTCTTGTTCAAAGACACCATGGCCATTGCCCGGCATGATCGCGACTACATAGCCGACACCCAGGGCCAAATCCAGGTTGCCGTCGCCGTTGAAATCGGCCGCTCCTATGGACCCCGGAGATGCAGACACGTTGTAGTTTACGGCTGGAGCGAAGCCCTTACCGCCATCGCCCAGCAGCACGGAAACCGTGTTGGTGCCCACGGCGGCGATGTCCAAATTGCCGTCGCCATTGAAGTCGGCGACCGCCAGCGCAGCGGTCCCCGAGACGGGTTCGTATAATGGGGGCCCAAAGGTCCCATCGCCTCTGCCGAACAGAATCGCTACGCTACTGCCGCTCCCTACCGCCAGATCCAGGTGTCCGTCGTGATTGAAATCCCCGGTAGCCAGATACCCACTTCCTCCCGTGTAGGAAACTGGCGGCTGGAAAGTACCATTCCCGTTGCCCAACAAAACAGTCACGCCGAGCACCGTGCTTATGGCCAGATCCAGCTTGCCGTCTCCGTTGAAGTCGCCGGCCGTGATGTTGCCATAGGCTTGGGGAACGGAGTACACTACCGCGGGCTGGAAGGTTCCATCGCCATTGCCCAGCAGCACCGCGATATTCCCCAAGAAAAAGGTCACCGCAATATCCAGGTTGCCGTCTCCGTTGAAGTCGCCCAGGGCGACGCCGGCAGGGCCACCCGGCACCGCGTAAGTGAATTTCTGGTCGAAGATGCCGTCGCCGCGGTTGATCAGCACGGTGACGTTCTTGGAATCCCCGTTCGCCACCGCCAAATCGGGCTTTCCATCGCCGTTAAAATCTCCCGCGGCGATGGACTGATTGGACTGCTCGAAGAATACGTCCGCCGCGTAGACGTGGGCAGGCTGGAATCCTCCCTTACCGTTATTCAGCAGCATCACGACGTTGTCCGGACACAAGGAACAGTTCACGGCCAGGGTGGCTATGTCCGGCAGGCCGTCGCCATTGAAGTCCGCGACAACCAGGGATTGGACGGCGATCGAGTCCGTCGAATAGGCCTTGAGAGAATTGAAGGTTGCCGGGGGCACGCCTCCCGGCGCCGCGGCCGCTGAAACCGCGCAGAGAATAAGAAGACCGGCCAACTTATTCCGATTGGTGTGAGACATCGCGCTTAGCCTCCTCTGAATTCGACTGCATAGTCGGTTGTTAAGCATGCTAGTTGCCTACCAGTTTGGCAATCAAAAGGTCGGCGATCGGGGAGCCCAGACCGGTGACGTAATCGTATCCGGGGCCGGCGTTGCAAAGGGCGCCGCAGGTCCCATTGGAGCCGGCCGTAATGTCGTGATAATCGCCTTCGGCGGCGGGATAGAGGATGGTTTGGGGCGTGCTTAAATTGGGCTTGCCGGCGGCCACGCGCATCGAATTAGCGCGGGCAAACAGGGCGGCCCACTGCGGGGTTCCAACAGACGTGCCACCCCATTGGACCCAACCGGTGTAGCATTCCGAGCAGGAATAGCTGCTGAAGGCCGGGATGCCGGTAGCCGGGTCGCCATCGTAGGCTACGTCCGGGACGCCGCGTTGGCCGGTGGTTTGAACGCTTTCCTGGTAACTCGGCTCGGCTTCGTATTGGCTGACACCACCGCCCGACCCCGACCAAGCCGCCTCACTCCCCCATGTGGCATTTTTGTTCAGGTATAGCGAAGTACCACCGACGCATACGACATACGGCGAGGCTGCCGGATAATCGACTCCGTGTCCGCTGTCGCCGTCCGCGGCTACGAATACGACGCCTGGAACTTCAAAGTGGGTGTCCCACGCGCCTTCGCTGGAGGTTTCGCCGGCGCCCCAACTCATGGAAACCACGGTGGCGCCATTCTGCACCGCGGTATCCACCGCGGCCAGCAGATCGTCGGTGCTGTTGCTTTGCGCTTCGAGCAGCATAATGGTAGCCGCGGGCGCGATGGAGTGTGCCCATTGCGTGTCGATGGCGATTTCATTGGACCAGCCGGTGGTGTCGGCCGGCGGTTGCGTGCCATTTTCATAAAGCAGCTTGAAACACCCGTTGGCGGTGGTGCACGCCGGCAACCCGAACTGCGTGCTGAAGGCGCCCAGATCGGCTTCGGCGTTGGGATCGTCGTAAGCGTCGATGAGGGCGATTACCTGCCCGGCGCCTTTGTTTTTGACGTTGCGGAAGCTGTAAGCCTCCAGCATGCGGCCCGGGCTAAAACCGCTTGGCCCGGCCGATGGCGGCAGGATATGCCGAAGCGCCGGGTGCGCATATTCCTTTACCGGTTGCGGGGATTGGGCGGCCAATGGCAGCACGGAGACCGGCAGTCCTGCAAAAAGAGTCACCGCGATTGTGGCGCGCGCCGAGAGATCGGACACTGTTCTTCGATTGGTGCGGTACATCACGCTTTCCCCCTTTTGGATTCGTCAGAGTACCCTATGGTAACCCGGCCATTGTGTAGATTTAGTCTGGAAAGTGTCACATTTGTGTCACGTTTTTTGAGGCGGCGCCAGGGCGGGTCCGGAGACCCGCCGCAGGCGTAGACGCCTGCCCCACATTGGGTAGAATAAACTTTCGCGCCAAGGAGCAATCATGCAACCGGAAACCTGCGATATCGGCTTGATCGGCCTCGCCGTAATGGGCCAGAACCTCGTCTTGAATATGAACGACCACGGCTACCGTGTGGCCGTTTTCAATCGCACGGTCTCGAAGGTGGACGATTTCATCGCGCACGAGGCCGCGGGCACGCAAGTGGTGGGCACGCACTCCGTCGAGGAACTGGCGCAGGTCTTGAAGAGGCCCCGCCGCGTGATGCTGATGGTGAAGGCCGGCGACACCATCGATGAGATGATCGCGCACCTGAAGCCGTATCTGGAAAAGGGCGACATCGTCATCGACGGCGGCAACTCCCATTATCCGGATACCAACCGGCGCACCAAGGCGCTCGCCGACGAAGGCATACTCTTCATCGGGACGGGTGTTTCGGGCGGCGAGGAAGGCGCGCGCCACGGCCCGTCCATCATGCCTGGCGGAAACCCAGCCGCCTGGCCGCACGTGAAGGAGATTTTCCAGGCCATCGCCGCCAAGGTGGAAGATGGCTCGCCATGCTGCGACTGGGTCGGGGAGAACGGCGCCGGTCACTATGTCAAAATGGTGCACAACGGCATCGAATACGGCGACATGCAACTGATCTGCGAGGCGTATCAGTTGCTGAAGGACGGCCTGGGGCTGAGTGCGGACGAACTGCACCAGGTTTTCGCAGATTGGAACAAGGGCGAGTTGGACAGCTACCTGATCGAAATCACGGCGGAGATTTTCACCAAGCTGGATGACGACGGCGCGCCCCTGGTGGACAAGATCCTGGACACGGCCGGCCAAAAAGGCACCGGCAAGTGGACGGGCATCAGCGCCCTGGATACGGGCACGCCCGTGACGCTGATCGGAGAAGCCGTATTCGCGCGCTGCCTCTCCGCCATGAAAAGCGAACGGGTAGCGGCGGCCGGCATTCTCAACGGACCTAAGCGCGCGCCGGCTACCGACCGCGCGGCCTTCATCGAGGATGTGCGCCGCGCGCTGTATTGCTCCAAAATGATCTCCTACGCGCAGGGTTACATGCTGCTGCGGGAAGCGGCCAAAGAGGAAGGATGGAATCTCAACTTCGGCGGCATTGCGCTGATGTGGCGCGGCGGCTGCATCATCCGCAGCCGTTTCCTGGGTAAGATCAAACAGGCTTACGACAAGAACCCGCAGCTTACTAATTTGCTGCTCGACGATTTCTTCAGCCAGACGCTGAACGGCTATCAGGAATCCTGGCGGCGGGCCATCGTGCAGGCGATCGAGTATGGCGTCCCCACGCCGGCCTTCTCCACGGCGCTGTCGTTTTACGATGGATATCGCACCGCGCGTCTGCCCGCGAACCTGCTGCAAGCCCAGCGGGACTTCTTCGGCGCGCATACTTATGAGCGCATCGATAAGCCGCGGGGCCAGTTCTTCCACACGAACTGGACGGGACGCGGCGGACGGGTTTCATCGGGCACTTACAACGTATGAGCGGTCTTCTCGTTCCACCATCGGGCACGCTCGACTTACTGTCGCTGGGCGCGCTGATCCATCGATTCGATCCGGGAATCATTCCATTCCGCAAGGCCACCGAGTGCCGGATCCATGTAAGCGGCGGCGAATTCAATTGCGCCGCGAACCTGTCGGACTGTTTCGGTATGGCCACCGGCATCGCCAGCGCCATGGTCGATTATCCTGTCGGCGAGTTGATCGCCGAGCGCGTGAAGGCCATGGGGGTGAAGCCTTTCTACAAGCGCTTCAAGCACGACGGCGCCACCGGTCCCAATATGGCGGCGGTCTATAGCGACCGCGGATTCGGTGTCCGGCCGCCCGTGGTTTTTTACAACCGGGCGAACGAAGCGGCCGCGCTGCTGCAGCCGGGCGACTTCGACTGGAAGGCCATCTTCGGCGCGGGCGTACGCTGGTTCCACAGCGGCGGCATCTTCGCGGCGCTCTCGCAGACCACGCCCGAACTGATCGTCGAGGGCATGCGCGCGGCCAAAGCCGTGGGCGCGGTGGTTTCGTTCGATCTGAATTACCGGGCGAAGCTGTGGAATATATCGGGCGGGCACGCGCGCGCGGTAGCGGTGATTCGCCGCATTGTGGAGAACGTGGACGTGCTGGTGGGCAACGAGGAAGATCTGCAGATGGGGTTGGGCATTCCCGGCCCGGAGGTGGCCGCCAAGTCCAAGCTGGACCCCAGCGCGTTCTTCGGCATGATCGATCGCGTGGTTGCCCAACATCCGCAAATCAGGATCGTGGCCACCACGTTGCGCGAAGTGCACTCGACCAACCGGCATAGTTGGGGCGCCGTCGCGTGGATAAACGGCCAGACTTATATGTCGCCGACGTGCCAACTGGATGTGCTCGACCGGGTGGGCGGCGGAGACGGATTCGCGGCCGGGTTCTTTTACGGGCTGATGACGGGCGAGCGGCCGGAGGAAGCCATCAAGCTGGGATGGGCGCACGGGGCGCTGCTGACGACGTTTCCGGGCGACACCACCATGGCTACGCTCGATCAGGTGCGCGCGCTTGCCAGAGGCGGATCGGCGCGGATTCAGCGGTAGGGTGAGGCTAGTGGCCTTCGGCCTTTGGGTGGGGCAGGCTCGCAGCCTGCGGCGGCCTCGTAGGCCGCCCGCCGCGAAGTTCTGCGTTTGGTGGCATAGGCTTCAGCC
>Ga0181526_10000383_pt1 | contig 47378 bp, 44 predicted proteins | sample PEATcosm2014_Bin_35_FD_119750 | JGI IMG/M metagenome (GOLD analysis project Ga0181526, IMG submission 119750) | Peatland microbial communities from MTU Mesocosm Facility, Houghton, MI, USA - PEATcosm2014_Bin06_30_metaG | ecosystem: Environmental > Terrestrial > Soil > Wetlands > Peat | place...
AGCGCGTGCCAATGATCGGGTGTGGCGATGAGCACGATGTCGAGATCTTTCTCCTTGAGCATCTCGCGATAGTCGCTGTAGATGCGCGGCCTCTTGCCGGATGCCTGGCGCGTGGCGGTCAGATCCGCGGCGCGCGCGAGCATTTGTTTATCTACATCGCAGAGCGACACCACCTCCACCGGCGCCACCTGAATCAGCCGGAACAGATCGGCCTTGCCGTACCAGCCGGGCCCGACGATCCCGACGCGTCTGGGCTTGTCGTCGGCGAAGGCGGCGGTGGCGGACCAGGCCAGACCCGCGGCGCTGGTATAGAGGAACTGACGGCGATTCATAAGGAGAGTATACGATGTGGCGTGGCAGATGGTCGGCGCCTGGTGTGAAAGGACCATGAGGAAGTGCGATCGCCAATGTCCACCGATGCGGCCGGCCGACACCGGGTGTCTACGTTAGCAAGGCACTGGAATTCCGAGCGGATTGCACGAAAATCTTCCCACGATTTTCCGCATTACGTGGTGGATGGACTTCAATTCATCCCAGCGGCCGCAGGGCGGCAAAACACAAAACACAAAACAAAAAGGAACATCGCATCATGAAGCTGAAAATATCGCAATGGCAAAGAATCGCTCTGCTGGCAGCCGGACTCTCCGCCAGCATGGTTTCCACGGCCTGGGGCGGCCTCGGTACGGAACTCTACCAAGTGCATAACGACGGATCGATCTGGCAATATACGGGCCCGCTTTGCAATGGCAACGTTTGTCCCGGCTGGATCGAACTCGATAACAACCCGAATTTGGTGATGATCGCCGCCGGTGGAGGTCAACTCTACGAGTTGCACCATGATGGCTCGGTCTGGAAATATACGGGGCCGGCGTGCAGCGGGGGTTCATGTCCCGGCTGGATACAGATCGACAACAGTCCACTCTGTTGCTATGCATCGGGGATCGGTGTTGGCGGCAGCACTCTTTATGAGTTCCGCGAAGGTCAATCAATCTGGCAATTCAACGGGACACCCTGCAACGGAACCTCCTGTCCCGGCTGGGTGGAACTCGATCAAAACCCGCAAGCGGACGTCTTTGCCGCCAGCGCAGGTACCTTGTACGAATTCCACTTGGACGACTCGTTCTGGCAGTATACGGGACAGCCATGCAGCGGTGGCTCTTGTCGGGGTTGGACCCAAATCGACAACAACCCAACTACGATAGCCTTTGCGAATGGAGCGGCTGGCCTGTTTCAACTGCACTCCGGTGGCGCGATCTGGCAATTTACCGGACTCCCTTGCAACAGCGGGGGCTCTTGTCCCGGCTGGCTGCAACTTGACAACAACGCGAACACCGGCTCGATTGCCGCCGGGGGCCGCTTGTACCAGCAGCACAGCAACGATCTTTCGATCTGGCAATCCACCGGTGCGCCCTGCAACCGGAATGGTTGCGGGGGCTGGATCGAGATCGATAACTCCGGCCTTACAGTGCCGCTGGGAATGGTTGCCGGCGCTAGTACCGTGTATCAACTCGAGTACAATCCGAACGTCCCGGAAGGCAGGGGAATCTGGGAGTATACCGGGACGCCTTGCGCCGGCAGCGTTTGTACCGGCTGGGAGCAACTGGATAACAACCCGAATACTATCGCCATTGTGGCTGGCGGACAGATGTTCGGCTTCTAGCCGCGGGGCGGGCTAAAAAGCCCGCGGACCCGCTTTCCAGCGGGTCCTGCCGCCTGCGGCGGAACAAGCACGCGCGAATTCCTGCCCTGCCGTTGCTGGGGTTAGATTAGTTACCCAGATCGGAGTCTAACTTTGATCCGGGATTTTCGAGGGTGCCCCAGTGCGCAAAACAATATACGGGAGGCAAACCAATCTCTCCCATTTTCATACCAATCGTGGGGCGCGCCGCGGGCCCATCGACACCGTCGAGAACCTTCTTGTTCAAGCCCGCCCCCCCCAAACGCGAATGCAGAAATTCCAGGGGCGAGCTTCGCTCGCCGAAGAGCGGGCCTGCGAGGCCCGCGCAGGCTGCGAGCCTGCCCCACTCCATGCCCTCACTTACGGGGACACTTCAGTCTTCCTGATACAGACCCATCAGGTTGCCCGCCGGGTCGCGGAACGTCGCGATCCAGGATGTGCTGCCGGGCGAATCGTGGCGGCGCGTCTCTACGACTTCGCCGCCGTGGGCACTCGCCAGAGCCAACATGGCATCGATAATGTCGACCCAGATGTAAGGCAGCAAGCCGGGCTCGCGCGCGACGGTCCGGCCGGCGACCCAGGCGCCGCTCACATACCCCGTGGCATCGTCGAAGCTCGGACGCGCGGTATCCCGATGCCGGATGTTCCATCCGAAGACCCGCTCGTAGAAGGCGGCGGACCGATGCACGTCGGCCGCGGGAATTTCCAGGTAACACAAGCGTGGGCGCGGCAGCCGCGTGAGCGGGCTCTCGATCTCGGAAACAGTGCCGCCCCATACCTCGGGCTGCACATCGGCTACCGACTGCGTGAACGCCCAGTGGTGGCCTTCCAGGTCTTCGGCGCTGTATTGCCTCTCGCCAAACGGCTTGCTGTCCGGCGGGCTCAGAATTCGCGCGCCAGCCTGTTTGGCACGCTCGTAGTGTGCATCGACGTTCTCCACTTGCACCATCAACGTCCGGACGAACCGATCCGGATTTGCCGCAGGCCGGCCGGTCAGAATGCAGGAACCCCCACCAACGTTGAGTTGCGCGTGGTGGAGGGTGCCATCGGGCTCGGGAGCGGTGCGCAGGCGCTCGGTGAAGCCGAACGCCCCGCGAAGCCAGTCAATGGCTTTGGCCACATCTGCGTAGATCAGTCTGGGGACAATCGGGCCCGGCGGCGCGGAGCGGTTTGCGATCATGGTTTGCCTCTCCGTCTATTGTATGACCCGGGGGGCAGGGCCGGTCCGGAAACCAGCCGCAGGCGCAGACGCCGACGCACGAGGACTCGCTATGAAACTCGTTATTGGTAGCTTGCCAGCTTGCCGCGCAAGGTCCGGACCAGCTCCTGGTCTTGCCCCGCGACAGCCAGATCCAGCGCCCGGCGCGCCGCTTGGATGGCATCCTCCGCGCGGCCCATCTTGCTGTAGAACGCGCCCAGCATATCGAAGCATTGCCAGTCCTGGCCGCCGCTCAGCTCCACGGCTTTCTGCAAATGCGGAATGGCGTCGGCGAAGCGGTCCGCCAGCCCCAACACAAAGGCGAGACTGAAGCGATACTCCACCGAATCCGGAGCCAGCGCCACGGCCTTCTCCAGGTGCGTGGTGGCTTCGGCGATCCGGCTGGCCTTGACGAGCACGGCGGCGAGCTTGTTGTGCGCATCCGCCGACTCGGGATTCATGGCGACGGCCTTTTCCAGATGCGTGAGCGCCTCCGCGGTCAGCCCTTTCTCGGACAATACCGTTCCCAGGTCGGCCTCCACCGTGGGGTTAGCGGGATTCAGCGCCAGCGCTTTCCCGTAGTTGACAATGGCGTCGTCCAGACGCCCGGTCTGGGCCTCGGCCAGTGCCAGGTTGGCAAACACGACGGGTTCGTTCGGCGTGAGCGCGCCGGCCTTGTTGTATTCCGCGGCCGCCCCGCTCCAGTCGCCCGTTTCGCTCAGTGCATAGGCCAGGTTGAAGTGCGCCTTGCCATCTTCGGGATCCAACTCCACGGCCGTACGCCACTGCGGAATAGCCTCGCCGAACCGGTTCTTCTTCATCAGGTCGATGGCCACATTGAACACGCGGTAAAACTCGGTGGCGGGCGCGTCGATGCGTTCCAAGCCGCCCTTCGGGATATTCACGAATTCGGGAATGTTCGCCGCGCGATTGGCCGCCGTAGTGCCGTCCACCAGGACCGCGGGGCTATCGTTGCCATGCTCGTCGATGTGCGTGAGATAGAGTTGGGTGTACACCGAGCGTCCCTTCGACGAGAAGACCAGCCAGCGCCCATTGGGTGAGAAACTGTGCCATGAGTTCATCAGTTTCTGGTTCGAATTCAAGCGCCGCGCCACGCCGCCCTGCGCCGGGACGATGTACAAATGGCTATCCGGACGCATCAGCAAGCCGGTTTTGTTTTGCACGAAGACGATCCACTTGCCGTCGGGCGAGACTTTCGGAAAGTCGTTGCTCATCCCGTTTTCCGATGCGCCTTCGATTCGCTCCGGCTTACCGCCTTTGCCGTTGTTGAACGGGATGCGGTAGAGATCGTACTGAATCTGGGTTTCGTTCGGATCGTTGGCGTAACGCGAAGGCGGCTGTCCCGGCGGATACGGGTCTCGCGCTTTAGCCCTCGAAAACACGAGGTAGCTGCCGTCGGGACTCCAGAAACCGCACGCCTGCACGTAGTCGGGGTCGTCGGCGCCCGGGAGCGGCTGCAGCTTACCGCTCTCGCGGCTGTACCACGCCAGTATCCCGCGCGTCGGATAGAACACTTGTACGAAGCCATAGGCCGGATAAAAGCCCTGGTAGAGGCGGTCGCCCAGGTGCCGGCTGCTGGATCCGGGTACTTCGACCGAAGTCACCACATACTCTCCGCTGGGCGACACCTGTGACATGAATCCGAAGCGCTGCGGCGTGTTCTCGGTAAAGTCACTCCATTTGACGACATACTCCTTACTGATGGAGCTGACTTTCCGCAGCGGCAACAGAGCGTATAGCGCCTTGTTGTTGTTGGGCCCGTCCACGTCGAGTCCCAGCGTCTTGCCGTCGCGCGAGACGGAATGGCAGTTGGCGCAGGTGGGCAGCTTCTGCATGACGGTGGTGCTTTGGGGCTCGTCGAGGTAGCGCAGGCGCCACTTGATCATGGGCAGCAGCGAATCCGGCAGAGGCTTGATCACGCCGCGCTCCCCTTGTGGAATGGCCGGCAGCAAAGGCACGTCGCGATAGAAGATCGGTGCGCCGACGGGATCGGCGGAGGTTTCGATGGCCACCTGCCCGCGTGAGACCGGCTGGGTGGCGCCCTCGTCGCGGAAGCCGGTGACGATCACGGTCGCCGGATGGCGGCTGGAGCGCGTTTTGATGGCTGCCCATGTGGCGGCATCCGGTTTCCAGGTATGCGCCGCGGCCTGCTCAGGCGTCAGCGTAGGCGGGACGAAGCCGCCGTAACTGTCGTCGATCTCGCCCACACGCATCAACTCGCCGCGGGAATCGGTTTGGATCTCCGGCCCGCCGGCGGCGAAAACAATTTGGATGCGCCATGTTTTGGCGGCCTCGCTGGGGTCGCGCCACAGAAATGTAGGCGCGGTGATTTCCGGCGGAAAGAGGGAGCCTTCGCTGGGGTAATCGACGGTGATGGCCGCCAGGGCGTTGGGCAATTGCTGCGGTCCGAACCCCCGTAACAGGAGGAGCGAGGCGCCAGCAAATCCGGCGACAAGAAGACGGGCAGATACTCGCACAGGCTTCCGGGCCGAAGGTATATGGTATCAAAACCGGAGTGGTTTATCCGATGGCCACCTTTAGCACCGGTCCAGGGCTCGCGGCGCAAAATCCGCGACGACCACAGATTCGAGATTCGCGCGTGCCGCGCCCGATTTCTATCGGCAAAGTGGGCAGCGCCGCGAGGGCGGGGCTTAGAAATGCCTTTCACTTAAGGCGCGGCGCACGCCTTCGGGGTCGCGGGCAATAACTGTGAGATACGCACGGGCCGGTTGGTCTGGCTCACAGCGCCCTTGTTCCCAATCCCGCAAGGTCCCGAGCGGAATATGATATCGCGCGGCGAATTCTTCCTGCGTCAGGGAGAGTGCCCTCCTTAGCGTCTTTGTGCGCGGCACCCGTTTCGCCGTGCGCAGTTGCTCGACAGTCATGGGACGCGCATCGGGATCGGCCGCCGCCGCCGCCACGATCTCTTCCTCGGTCATTGGGCGCATGGGCGTGGGAGGAAACGGGCGTTCCGTGCCATCTCTCAGCACTTCGACAACGGTGCCATCAGGTCGAATTCTCGCGGTAATAGTCGTCTCGCTCATGTTTTTCCGCTGGCCTGGCCGAGATGAGCCGAATGCGTTCGCCGCGCTCGGTGAATGTCACGTGGAGAATTGTGCCGTTGCACATGCCAAGCAGAACTGAAACGCTCTTCACCCTAGTCCTCACGGCCATCGATCCGTTCGACAGCGAATGCATCACGGAAAGTGAGATTGCTTCCTGGAAATCGATACCGTGATTGCGGAGATTGGCCGCCGCCTTCTCATCGTCCCATTCAAACAACATCTCTTCCAACCTTAGGGTACGGCCCGCCCGTACGCGCTGTCAAGCTGCTTCTGGCGGGACATTCTGCCCTCGCCTGGCCACGGCGGGTGCAGTTCGGTCACGGCCGGAAGCCGGAGAGCGGGTCCTGGAGGACCCGCGCAGACCTGGAGTTCTGCCCCACAGCGCCGCGATGCTATCCTGATGCTTAGCACCATTCCGCAGTCCTTCGAAGGAGTTTACATGCAGTCTCGCCGGATCTTCATCGGCAAAGTAGCCAGCGGCCTGGCTGGCGCAATCGCCGCGCCCAACGTGCTGGCTTCGAGCGACCGCATTCGCCTGGGCATCATCGGCGCGGGCGACCGCGGCACCCAGATCATGCGCGAGGCGCTGGCTTGTTCGAACACGGAATTCGTGGGCATCGCGGACATCTATACGAAACGCCTCGACGACGCGCGCGCCATCGCGCCCGGCGCCAAAACCTATCTCGATTACCGCCATCTGCTCGACGATCAAAACGTCGATGCAGTCCTGATCGCCACACCGCAGCACCTGCATTGCGAGCACTTCGTGGCCGCGCTGGACGCCGGCAAACACGTCTACCAGGAAAAGACGATGGCCTTCACCGTGGAGCATGCCAAGCGCATGCGCGCCGCTTACCAACGCGCCGGCCGCACGGTGCAGATCGGCCACCAGGCATGCTCGTCCGGCCAGGTGCGCGACGCGGTCAATTTTTTGAAAACCGGCAACGTGGGAAAGATCACCGCCATTCACGCGCACATGTACCGCAACACGCCGCATGGCAAGCCGCAGTGGACGCGGCCGGTGTTCCCCGATATGACTCCGGAAAACATTATGTGGGAAGCGTTCCTGGGCGAAGCGCCGGCGCACGACTTCGACGCGAACCGCTACCTCAACTGGCGCTTTTTCTGGGACTATTCCGGCGGCAACGTATACGAAAATATGTGCCATCAACTGGCCTTCTGGTACAAAGTGATGGGGCTGAAGATTCCGGCCGCGGCGAACATGGTGGGCGGCGTCTATCTGTGGAAGGATGGGCGCGAGGTGCCGGACACCATGAACGTGACGCTGGAACATAACGAAGAGATCCTGTTTTCCTGGGATTCGGGCTTCGGCAATAATCAACTCGGCAGCACGGAAGATGTGCTGGGCACCGATGGCACAATTTCGAAAAGCCAGCAGATCCGTTATCTGTCGCAGAAGGTGAACCGCCCGGATGGCGCCGAGATGCTGGGCTCGACGGGCACGGCGCCCAACGCGCACATGCGGAATTTTCTGGACGCCATCCGATCGGGACAGGAGCCGAATTGCCCGTTCGAGCTGGGCTTCCGGGTGTCGATCGCGTGCCGCATGGCGGTGGAGAGTTATCGCCTGCAGCGGGCCGTGCGGTGGGACGCGGCCAAAGAGGAGATCGTCTGAACCGCGCGCTTTAGCCAGCGGTCTTGTGCCAAATGGACTTCGAATACACACCCGAACAAATCCATCTCCGCAAATCCGTGCGCGAATTCGCCGAAGCGGAAATCGCGCCGCACGTCATGGAATGGGACGAAGACCAGATCTTTCCCACGGAAGCCATCCGCAAGCTCGGCGAACTAGGCTACATGGGCGCCATCTTTCCGGAAGCGCTAGGCGGCGCCGGACTGGGCTACATCGAGTACAGCATCATCATCGAGGAGCTATCCCGCGTGGATGGCTCCGTGGGCATCATCGTGGCCGCACACACTTCTTTGTGCGGCAACCATATATATAAGATGGGCAGCGACGAGCAGCGCCGCCGTTACATTCCGCTTCTGGCGTCGGGCGAATGGCTGGGCTGCTGGTCGCTGACCGAACCCGAGGCCGGTTCGGACGCGGCGGGCACGCGCACCTCGGCCCACCTGGAAAACGGATGCTGGGTGCTGGACGGCGCCAAGACTTTCACCACCAACGCGCACTTCGCGAACGTCTGCGTGGCCATGGCGGTGACCGACCGCACCGCCGCGCAACACGGCATCTCGGCATTTATTATCGACCAGGGCACGGCGGGGTTCCGGCCGGGCAAGAAGGAAAACAAGCTGGGACTGCGCGCCAGCGCCACCGGGGAAGTGATCTTCGAAAACTGCCGCATTCCGCAAACGCAATTGCTGGGCAAGCGCGGCGAGGGTTTTGTGGACAGCCTGAAGGTGCTGGATGGCGGCCGCATCTCGATTGCGGCGCTGGCCATCGGCATGGCGCAAGGCGCATACGACGCTGCCCTGCGCTATTCGAAGCTGCGGCGCCAGTTCAGCCGGCCTATATCGGAGTTCCAGGCCATCCAGTACAAGCTGGTGGATATGGCAACGTCGATCGACGCCGCCCGTCTGCTCAATTACCGCGCCGCCTGGATGTTGGACCATGGCAAGCGCGTGACCAAGGAATCCGCCATGGCGAAGTTGTTTGCGTCGGAGGCCGCCGTGCGCGTGGCAGACGAAGCGGTGCAGATTCACGGCGGCTATGGATTCATCAAAGACTACCCGGTGGAGAAATTCTACAGGGATGTGAAGCTCTGTACCATCGGTGAAGGCACCAGCGAAATACAACGGCTGGTGATCGCGCGGCAACTCCTGAAAAGCTGATGACCGACTGGGCGCGCAAGATTGCGGAAGGCGATGCGCGCGCGCTGGCCCGCGCCGCCACGGGGATCGAGAATCGCGATCCGAGGGCGCTCGAGGTATTGCGCGAATTGCAGCCGCGGGCCGGACGAGCGGTGGTGGTGGGCATCACGGGTCCGCCGGGGGCGGGGAAGAGCACGCTGGTGGATGCCATGGTGCGCGAGCTGCGCCGCCAGGGGCGCACGGCCGGAATCGTCGCGGTGGACCCCAGCAGCCGGCGCACTGGCGGCGCCATCCTGGGCGACCGCATTCGCATGCTCGACCATTACGCCGATCCCGGCGTCTTCATCCGTTCCATGGCCACGCGCGGAACTTCCGGCGGATTGGCGCAAGCGACGGCCGATATGGCCACGCTGCTGGACGCCGCGGGCAAGGACTTCGTCATTATCGAAACGGTGGGAGTAGGTCAGGACGAAGTCGAGGTAGCTGGTGTGGCGCAGGTTACGGTGGTGGTGCTGGTGCCCGGAATGGGCGACGATGTACAGGCTATTAAGGCCGGCATCATGGAGATTGCGGATGTGTTCGTGATCAACAAGTCCGATCAGCCTGGCGCAGACCGCATGGAGCGGGAGATTCAAAGCGCCCTAAGCTTGTCGCCGGACACAAACAGGCCACCTATCGTTCGCACCGTCGCCACCAATGGAACCGGCATTCCGGAATTGCTGCAAGCGGTAAGCTCGCCGCGTCGCCGCGTCGGCGTGTCGCCGCGTCATTCCCAAGGAGGTCACAAGTTGCAAGTACAGATAGGCATCATAGGCGGGAGCGGTCTCTACTCCATGCCCGGTTTTGAAGCGCAGGAAGAAGTGGTCGTGGAGACGCCCTTTGGCGCGCCTTCCGACAACCTGGTGGTCGGCAAATTGGCCGGCCGCAGCGTGGCGTTTCTGGCGCGGCACGGGCGCGGGCACCGCATTTCGCCTTCGGAGCTGAATTTTCGCGCCAACATTTACGCGCTGAAGGCCGTGGGCGTGGCGCGCATCATTTCGCTGAGTGCGGTGGGATCGCTGAAGGAGGAGCACCAGCCGCTCGACTTCGTGATCCCCGATCAGTTCGTGGACCGCACGCGCGGCCGCGTTTCTACGTTCTTCGGCGAAGGGCTGGTGGCGCATATCGGCTTCTCCGATCCCATCTGTCCGCAGCTTGCCGGGGTGATGCACCAGGCCTGCGCGGATGCCGGCGTTACAGCCAAGAAAGGCGGTTCCTATCTATGCATGGAAGGTCCGGCGTTCTCCACGCGCGCGGAGTCGAACCTGTACCGAGGCTGGGGGATGGACGTGATCGGCATGACTAATCTGCAGGAAGCCAAACTGGCGCGCGAAGCCGAGATCTGTTATGTAACGGTCGCGATGGTTACCGATTACGATTGCTGGCATCCCGCGCATGACGCCGTTACGGTGACGGACATCGTCGCGAACCTGATGAAGAACGCCGAAAACGCTAGTAAAGTGGTGGCGGCCGCGGTCGCGGGCATGCCGGCGGAACGAAGCTGCAAGTGCGGGTCGGCACTGGCGCATGCCATCATCACCGACCGTAAACTGGTGCCGGAAGCGACGAAGCGCAAATTGGAATTAATCGTTGGCAAATATTTCTGAACAGGGTGGGGCGGGACTCCAGTCCTGCGGACGGCGTCCACGCCGGCCAGAGTGGGTCCAGGAGGACCCGCGCAGGACTGGAGTCCCGCCCCACACGACGGCACCGCTATCCCATGGCGAACCTTTCCTGTAATTCACGCGCGGCGCGGCTGCTGGACTACTGCCTACGAGGAGAGCCGTGGCCGCCGGAGTTACTGCGCTCCCTCGCGGACGACGAGTGTTCCGATGCGCTCTTTCGCATCGTCGCCGAAGGCTTGGCGGACCGCTTCGAGCCAGCGCTGTGCGATACCTATGCGGCGCTGTTCGCGGAAGCCATCGCCCCGGGCGAAAGTGCCGCGCTGGTGGATCGCTACCGTCGCGTACGCATTCCCCGCCCGATTACCGGCGAACCGCGCACGGTCTTCGTGCTCTCGCGCGTGACGCTCGGCGCCGATGTCGCCGTGACCAGCGTCATCCTGGATGCGGCCAAGCGCCGCTTTCCCGAGGCGGCCATCTACCTGGCAGGCCCGCGCAAGAACTGGGAGCTGTTTGCCGCCGATCCGCGCATCCTGCATCTACCGGTGAACTATCGCCGCGGCAAGCTGCGCGATCGCCTGGCCACGGGGCCCGATCTGCGCGCCGCGTTGGCGCAGCCAGACAGTCTCGTAATCGATCCGGATTCGCGCCTGACGCAGCTTGGCCTGCTGCCGGTGTGCGACGAGGAGCGCTACTACTTCTTCGAAAGCCGCGCGTATGGCGGCGACAGCCACGATCCACTGCCAGTTCTCGCCAGGCGTTGGGCCGAGCGGACGTTCGGTATCCAAGACGCCCGCCCGTTCGTGGCCGTAGCACGAGCCGCCGGCCTGTCGCCGCCCGGCATCGCCATCAGCCTGGGCGTGGGAGAGAATCCCGCCAAACGAATTGCCGATCCATTCGAGACCGAACTGCTAGCCCTGCTCGCGCGCACTGGTTTGCCGTTGACCATCGATCAAGGCGCGGGAGGCGAGGAAGCCGCCCGCGTTGAACGGGCGGTCGCGGCGTGTGGAGCACACGTAGAACGGTGGACGGGCTCGTTCGCCGGCTTCGCTTCGATCATCGTGCGCAGCCAACTCTACGTGGGATACGATTCCGCCGGGCAGCATGTGGCCGCGGCTTGCGGCGTCCCACTGGTTGCCGTGTTTGCCGGCTTCCCATGCGCGCGCATGTTCGCACGGTGGCGGCCCGCGGGACATGTCATCCGGGTGGACGATCCGGACCCGGCGCATGTGCTCGAACAGGTGCGGCTTACTTTACGGCAAATGTTAGAGAGCCTACCGCATTAGTGCTCTGATCTAGGATAATGATGCGGAGCTGCTGTACGGCGTCGGTAGTAGGGTGGTCCTGCGCGATGGGGATGCCCTCCTTCATCACCAGGTCGTGCTGTGCGGCCGTCAGATCGAATGGGTAACTGGCCACCGCCGGCTCGCCGAGCGGGCCCGCGGCGCCGCGATCGGAAATCAGGAAATATATCGAGCCGGTAAACTTGCCGCCCTGTTCATGCAGTAGGATGTCCTTCGGATCGATGCGAACGTCCATATGCACGCCCTGCTTGTCTCCTTCCATGGGCGCGATTTTCGTGCGCAGGCCGATCTCCGCCATGTCGGTTGGGCTCTGAAACGCCGCCATCAAGGCTGCTTTCATTCTGTCCATGGCCGGGCGCGCATCCGGCACGGCATAGTAGCGCTCCCGGACCTGCAGTTTGACTCCCGCCCGTTCGCAAATAATGTGGATCCTGTGCCACTTGCTGTCCCAGTTCTCCGCCGGCGGATCGTAGGCAATCTCGAACGAATTGGCGTCGTCGACGGCCACTTGTTTAAGGACCGCGCGGATGTCCAGCCGGAAGTAGCTATGGCCTCCGGTCATCAGGGCCATTTGTGCCAGGTCGAGGGCCGGATCCGCGCCCTGGGAGCCCTGCACGTTATGCATCTGCACATCGCCAAGAGCGTTCGAAGCATTGGTCGGGGCCTGCGCCGTGGACTGCACGGGTGTCCACGCGTGATCCATTTTGCCTTGGTCCGGATTGACCGCGGTGGTCAGGTCCCGGCTGTACGAAACGGGATTCACCGCGACTTCGGCATGTGCCAACGTGACCGCCAGGTGTGGCACGTAAAGAGCGCAATCCACCCAGTCTCCGTTGCACGGAAGCTTGGATTGGTACACGTTTTGGATGCCGTCGGTGATCCAGACGATGTCCTTCCGGCCCGGAAGAGGCGCTAAGTCGGCGGCGAGCACCTCGAGCTGATGGAAGGTCTTTTTCACCTGGTCCTCCTGGCCCATGTGCACCGGCCGGCCATGGCTGGCGGCTTTCATGGCCTTGTCCAGCACCTCGGCCACGCCCTGTGGCCAGGTGGCGTCGTCGGCGGACTTTGGTCCTATAGCGTGAATCGGAACCAGCTCGCCTTCCAGGTTGAGCAGGTAGAAATACACGGCATTGCCGGTTTCCAGTTGCGGCAGCGATTTAGCCAAGGCGTGCCATGTGTCCAGCCGGTCGTTCTGGTTTTCATTCATCAGGTCGAACAGGATGACGATGTTGCGCGGCGTCACGCCGCCGGGCCGGTTGGTATGCTCGAGCGGCCCCAGCGCGGCGGCTGGCGCGGCGGGCCTATGGAAAGCGAAGATGGTTTGGGGCTTGCCCTGGTCGACGATCTTGAAATCGCCGGCGTTCAAGTCGGTGACGGGTTGGCCGGTGGCGTCGAGCGCCACTGGATAGAGGTGCATAAGGACGGGCGCGCCGGGACCTTGTGCCAGAAGCCCGGATGCGGCCATCGCCAGGGTGCAAAGCAGAGTCTTGGATTTCGACATATGGACACCACAGTGTAACGCTAAAGCCAAGGGGCTGGCGGCCGGGGGCGAGTGGAGGGCGGGCAATTCCGCCCGCAGCCGCCTTTCAGGCGGCTAAGGCGAGCCGCGGTCGCCTGCGCGCAGCCGGCCTACGAGGCCACTAGCGGAATCCGCCATCCCCGCGCAAGGGCACGAAGCGGCAAAAAGTGGCGATGCGTTCGTGGATGACGCCGCACGATTTCACGATCACGCGCAACTCCTGGTCGCGCCTGTCGCCGATCGGGATCACCAGGCGACCGGAGTAGTCGAGTTGCGCCACCAGAGCTTCGGGAATGTCCGGCGCGGCGGCGGCTACCGAAATGCCTGCGTACGGCGCGGCTTCCAGCCGGCCCTGCGATCCATCGCCGCAGACCACCGTGATGTTGCCGCCGAGCGACGTGCGCGCCAGGTTCTGTTCCGCCTGGCGTACCAGGGCGGGAATGATCTCGATCGAAACCACGCGCGCCGCCAGTTGGCCCAGCACGGCGGCATGATAACCCGAACCACCGCCCACATCCAGCACGGTTTCCGTGCCGGTCAATTCGAGCAGCTCGGCCATCAGCGCGATCATGTATGGCTGGGAGATGGTCTGGCCGTATCCGATCTGCAGGGGCTCGTCCCGATAGCTACAGACGCGGATTTCGTGCGGGACGAACTCCTCGCGGGGGATGGCGCGCATGGCGTCCAGGACGCGCGCGTCGCGGATGCCGCGCTTGCGGAGTTGGAGGTCCACCATGCGGCGGCGCTCGGAAGGCCAATCGGGAATCATTGTGGCTCCCGATACTAGTTTAACCCGCGCCGTGGCGCACGCACCTATGCGTGCCGTTTCGGCACTCGTGCCGGCACAGGGCTGACTTAATTGCTCTGTCCTACCGGAAGCAAAGCCGCTGGGCTGACGATCGGCCCGGAGGCCGTTTGCACACTGATGGCGACGCTCTGCTCTCCGGCCTGCGCCCCCGGCGGAACCTGAACATTGAGTTGGTATAGGTTCGCGAAGCCCGGAGCCAGGCCCGAGAAGAACACATCCGCCTGCGCCCCGCCAATCGTCACCACCGGATTCACGACCGTCGTCGAAGGCGGGCTGGAGGGCGCGGCCGCGCCAAGCGCCACGGCGGCCTGCACCAGTCCCAGACCGTCCGCATACAGGATAACGATTTCGCCGGGTTGCGCCGGATTGCCGGAAGTGATTAGCGCATAACCGCTGCCGTGCTGCGCCGCCGCATAAGTGCCATCGTAAAGATATAGCGCGGGCTGAAAGTCCGCAAATGGCGGCTGCACCGGTATGCTGGAGACGCCGTTCACGGACACTACCACGCTGGTGGTCTGATCCGGTCGCACATTCGCCACGTCCCATGGCGTCACGAAGTTGATCTGCTGGGCGCCATTCACATTCGCCAGTGCCGGCAGCGGTGCGGCTATTCCGCCCACCATAACCGAGACACCGTCGATCTGGAGAGGCAGCGGAAAGGACTGCGCAACCTGTATTCCGGCGGTGCTCGTGAAGCCGCTCCCGAAGATAGTGGCCAGGCCCCCAGGCACCAGGCCAGTGACATAGCTGGCCGCGCTGGTAACGCCAGCCGCGCTGACGCCGGGAGCGTCGGCCGACTGACTGATATCCAGCAGGAATACCGAACCGGGGCCGGCGCTAGAAAGGCCGGGAAAGTCAGCCGATCCGGTCGTGCCGGCCACGTATACCTCCTGACCGCTCACGGCGATGGCCGCTCCAGCGTCGAAGAAGCTTCCGCCGAAGTAGGTGGACCACTCCAGCGTGGACCCATCCGGGCTAAGCCTGGCGATAAATGCATCGCCACAGGGTATACCTAGGTCACACGTGAACTGACTGCCGATGACCGTTTGCAGGGGCTTCACAAGCGGGAAGTCGACCTCCCCGGTCCAGCCTGTCACATAGGCGTTGCCCGCGGTATCCAGCGCGATCGCTCCCGCCGCCGCCTCGCCATTGTACGTGTTGGCACCCGAAGTGCCGGACAACAGCGTGGAGTACACCAGGGCGGACCCGGCCGGGTTCAGCTTGGCCACGAATGCCGCGAACTCCTCCAGGACCGGCGAGCGCTGAAACGCTCCCGGCGTGGTCGGGAATGTCGCGATGCCGGGCCCGGTCACGCCGCCGGCGATATAACTGTTACCCGCGGCGTCCACTGCGATTCCGTTGGCGCTTGCGCCGCTGCCGCCACCGAGAAAGGTGGAAAAGACCAGACCTGTGCCGGTAGGATTGAGTTTCGTCACGAAGGCGCCGGACCCCAAAGGACCGCACTGCGCGCAACTGGGCCCAAGCACGCCGGCGGTCACCGGAAAATCCGGGGATTCCGTGAAGCCAGCCACATAGACGTTATCGGCTGCATCCACCGCGATTGCGTAGCCATAATCCAGCACGGTTCCTCCGAGAAAAGTCGCGTAGACCAATTTGCCGGAGGCGTCCAACTTCAGCACGAACGATGTTTGGCCTTTGCCGGCCGTGGTTTGAAAGGCGCCCTTACTTGCCGTGAAATACTGGGCGTCCGTGGCCCCGGTGATGTACGCCGCTCCGCTGGCGTCCACGGCGATGGCGGACTGATCACTGGCGACAGCGCCAAAAGGGTATGGCATCGGCGAAGGCGCCATACCGACATACGTGGAATACACCAGCGCGGAAAAATTTGCGCTGAATTTGGCCGCGAATCCACCGCCGCTGGCTGTTTGTGCGGCGTTCACTAGCGGGAAATCCGGCGAGTCCGTATACCCGGTTACATAGACGTTACCCTGGGCATCCAGCGCCATGCCCGTGGCTGCGTCGTCCCCGCTGCCGCCTAGAAAGTAGACGGCCGAGATGGATATCGATCCCAGCGTAGGGTCCTCGGAGGCCACGGCCACGAATGCATCCGCGCCCTGTTTGTGTACGCCGAATGGCGAATTGTTGACCGGAAAGTCCAGGGTCGTGGCCGCGCCCGCAACGTAGATGTTTCCGCCAAGGTCTTGCGGACCGAGCGCAACGGCGCTGCCGATGTCCGAGGCTGCTGCCCCCCTGATAGTACGGCCACTGCTGGCCGGTGCCCCCGGTGTTCAACGAGGCGGCCAGCACCGGGTCGATGACCAGAGTCCTCGTACGATCATAGCGACCAATTTCAAAGTCCGATTCCCCCTTCGCGCAGGTCCGAAATACGGCGGTCACTTGGGTCGCGCCGCTGCCGTCCGGCTGATAGGCCTTCGGCTTGCGATGCCGCCATTCGAAGCCGTTCTTGCTGACGATTAGGTCCCCGTCTTTGCCACGCGCAGATCCGCGGTACGGTCAAATTTCACGCGAATTGCCTGCGGATTGGCGCCCGGAGCTAGGACCCAGTCATACTCCAACCGTCCATCATCGCCCTGCCGGAAAACCAGGTCGACGCCGGAATAGACGTCCCGGTAACGGACCTTCGCGTAGTGCGCAACACCATGCACCCAGCGCGAGGCGTCCCGGCCCCGGAAATAACCCGTTTGGATCGGCACCGGGTCTAACCCCTCCAGCGACATACCGCGGTTGGGCCGTTCGAGCCTCATACAAATGGCTGAAGGCCCGGAATCCTCCGTAGGGAAATCGATGGTCAGGCGGTCGCGGAGGAAGAACGCAGTGTAGCCCCGCGCCCGGAAAACAAACTTCACGCGCGGGTCGGACTGACCGCGGTTCTCTTCGAAGGCGAGTGCGCCCAAGATGCCGCGCACCGCGCCGGCCTGAGGCAAGGAAGGTTTGTGACGGCCCCGGCGGCCAGGAGCCCCGGCCGGGGCAGGCATATGAGAAGGCCGAGGACCGCGACGAATTTCATGACGTCACTCCACACGCAGATAGATCGTCTGTCCCGCCGAATCCAACGTAGGAATCAGGATGCTAGCCGTCTCCGTGGCGACGGGAGCGCCGATAGGCGTACTGACGTCTAGCTGCGTGTCTGCGAAGAGCGCGACGGTGACTTGCTTCGGCACCGCGACCGTATAGGTGCGGACCGCGCCCTGCTGGGACGCGAACTTCGCCTGAGCGTAGTAGGTGCCCAACATCACTCCAACCGGAAGTTGCCGCCTGAGAGGGGTATTCGCCCGTTAACCACAGGCCCAGAGGCCCTGTCCACGATCACGCCACTCGGGTCGCTAACTTGAAAAGTCAGCAGCGACCCTTCGCTGAACTGTAATGTCACGTTGCGGACCGCGCTGCCGCCCGTGATTTCGAACGGCGCTTGGAAGCGTCCCCATTCGCATGTGCTGAGTTGAGTGGCGAGGGCGCCATACGCGCATAAATAGTACTGGCCGTCTGGCAGACCGGGAATCGCGAAGGCCCCGTCGGCGCCGGTAGAGACACCGGATCTGGCTAGAGGGGGCGAAGCGACTATGCGCCCGTCAGCGCCTCGCAGCGAGCGTGGGCCGCTCCTGTAGAGAACTGTGGACCCGGCGACGGGAGCGCCCGTCTGATCTGTAACAGTACCGGAGATGTTCCCGGTATGCTGCGCTTGCGCCAGTGCCCCCAGCAGGGCGCCGGACGCCAGCATTGCGCAGAGTCTTCCCGTTGTCATGGTTTGCTCCTCAGCATCCTTTACGCCAGGTTCACGGCGTAGTCGGGTCATAAGGCCCGTAGCCCTTGCCAATCGGCGCAGGCGTCTGATAACAACTACCCGTATCGCCGCCCACGTCATAGGCGCTGGCGTTTTCCCAGGGCCGCATGACAACGTTAGGTGCGTCCGACGCATACAGCGCGCCAGCGAGGAACCCGTTCACGTTCTGGGTCGCGCCGGCCTGAATGGCGCCCTCGCACGCTACGCTGCCGGGTTGATTCGACGTGGTTTCTCCGATCATCACCAGGCTCCCGGTCAGTCCCCTGTACGCCAGGAAGGTGTAGATGTCGCGGTACAGGTCCGTGGCGAAGGTCGTGGCATCGTCCGCAGTGACACAGGAGCCACCTAGGATCGCGCTGAGCATGCAGGGCTTGGCGTGCAGATCCTGGACTGTCGGGACCGCCTGGCTGGCTGCGAGCGGGTACATCCCTTTGGTCGCACAAGCCGTCCAACCTGGCGAGCCTATGGCGCCGCATGTGTTCGGCGGATCCGCCGGGTTGTAGCAGGTCAGGCCATTCGAGGTATAGGTCCAGTAGGGCTCCTGCCCGATCGCTGCCCCGCCAAACGCCGCCAGAAGCTGCGAGGTTCGCTCAATGAAGGCGGAGTCCCCGTAAACAGACCCGCAGTCGAAACTGCTGCCGTCAGCCGCGGGCAGATTTTCGGTCGTAGCGGAGAGCGTTACTCGCCCCGACGAGAAGCCGTACTTGGCCATCTGCTGCCCAAGGGCCTGGATCACCAGGGTCGGAGGCTTGGTCGTGTTGTCGACCAACATGCGGCCCTCGACGGTGAAGTTCTGGAGGTTTACCTCGTTGAATATGTCCAACTCCCTCACCTCCAAGCCTGCTGCTTGCGCTTGCCCGAGTACGCCACCCATCAGATTGAAAAACGGAGTCCAACCCCAAAAACTCGGATTCGTTACCGAGCAGTTGTATGTATAGTTGTTGCCCTGCTCGTTCGGAAGGTCATTGTTGTTCACATCGAGGCCAAAGGGGAGCCACTGGAAGAAGATCATGGGCTGAGTCTGCCCGCATGAGGCCAAGTTCGTCACCGGCGTCGGCAACGTAGTTGTAGTCCAAGTCTCTATCATGGCCGGCGTCGGCGTAACATAGGAGATGCCGAACTTCTTCAGGTCGGCGAAGAACGGCTCGAGCGAGGTCAGCCAAGCCTGGGACACGACCCCCGCGGCATTCCATGGGGTGCTTCCCGCTCCGCCAAATAGCCCGAACTGAAACCGCACGCCGCTGACGCCTTGGGCAACGTAGTTCTCGGGGTTCACCGTGCCGTAGGCTGGGTTATTGCTGAAAAACCACGTGACGCACTGCTGCACCGTGGTGTAGGAGGTGGGGCACGTAGGGAAAAACCCGTTATTTGCTTCCGACGGATAGCCGTTTACCGGGAATCCGCCGAGATTAACTTCCAGTCCAGAAGGCTCGATCCCAGCCCGCGCCATTGGGGTTAGCAGAGAGAGAGAGAGAGAGAGAGAGAAGAGAGAGAGACAAAAGCGTAACCCGCAGCGCCGTCATTCCATCCTCCGGAACTCACAACATGCGCAAACTCGCACGGCCAAAGCTGGCCGCGGAGAACCAATTAGGACTAATGTCGTTTGAATTATGCGCCTACCAACTCGGAATGTCACCATTTTTCCTGCTATGTTTCCTGCCCCTGGTTTCCTTGGTCTGCGAGCAGCCCATGGAAGCTCATCGTTATAATAGCGGGAATGGCGCGTCAAATCACCCTGATACCAGGAGACGGGATCGGACCGGAAGTGGCCGAAGCCACCGCGCGGGCGGTGGAAGCCACCGGGGTGGACGTAGAATGGGAGCGCGTGGAGGCCGGCGCGAAGGCGTTGGAAGACCTGGGACAGTTGCTTCCGGACGATGTGTTCGCCTCGCTCGAATGCACGCGCGTAGGCCTGAAAGGTCCCACCGCCACACCTATCGGCGGCGGGCACCAGAGCATCAACGTGGCGTTGCGCAAGAAGCTAGGGCTGTACGTGAATTTCCGTCCGGTGCGCATGTTGCCCGGCTTGAAGACGCGCTTTAGCGATTTGGCGCTGGACCTGGCGATCTTCCGCGAGAATACCGAAGATCTGTACTCGGGCCTGGAGCACGAGGTGATTCCGGACGTGGTGGAGAGCCTGAAGATCATCACCAAGACGGCGTCCATGAAGATTGCGCGGGCCGCCTTCGAATGGGCGCGGCGCGAGGGGCGGCACAAAGTGACGGCGATCCACAAGGCCAACATCATGAAGATGAGCGACGGCCTTTTCCTGAAATGCTGCCGGGCGGTGGCCAGCGAATACGGCGAGATCGAATACACGGAATTGATCGTGGATAACGCCTGCATGCAACTGGTGATGCGGCCGCAGACGTTCGACGTGCTGGTGCTGCCCAACTTATATGGCGATATTGTTTCGGACCTGGCGGCGGGACTGGTCGGCGGGCTGGGCATCGTGCCGGGCGCGAATATCGGCGACCGGCACGCGATTTTCGAAGCCGTGCATGGCACGGCGCCGGATATCGCGGGAAAAGGCATGGCCAATCCGACGGCGTTGATGCAATCGGCCGCGCTGATGCTGGCACATATCCAGGAGCCGGCCGCCGCGGAAAAGCTGCAAGGGGCGGTGGAGCGGGTTTACGCGGAGGGCAGACATTTAACCCGGGATGTGGGCGGCACGGCGGGCACCGCGGAGTTTACCGGCGCGGTAATTTCCGCGATGTAACAACGTCGGGCAGGCACGCTGCCTGCGGCGGCCTCGCAGGCCGCCAGCAGATCTGGCGCGCTCCGCTTGGCTTATGCGGTCGCCGCCCGCACGGCGCCGCGTTCCAAACGCCTGAGTTCGGAATTCAAATCCGTTAGCGCCTTTTCCATCATATGCCGGTATCGGGGATTTTGGCTCGCTTCCAGTTCCCGAAGGACCCGGGTGCGAGAAAGGTTTAAACTTTCTCTCTTTCGAAGCAGTTCCAATTCTGCCGCTGGAATCTGCTCATCGAACGAGGAACGGACGTTTGCCTCGGCCGCGTCGATCTGCGACTCGACCGATTTACTTTCCCAACCTCTTGCCATACCCCCATTATACGGTGCGGAATAGCACCGGGGGTAGCATTGTTTTGGGGCTGGCCGGGCTGGACCCGTAATAGGCCTTTCGTTTGTATCAACTACGAGTGCGCCGCTCAGCCTGTCGCATGCGGCCGCAGAGCCTTTGCAATCAACCCCAGCCCCCCCACCAGCAACACCAGCATGACGATGGTGTTGAACAAACTGGTCGGCCGGAAATAGATCTGCATGTTGGCCAGCACGCCCGCCAGGATGAACAGCGCGCCGGCCACGGTCAACAACCACCCGATCACGCCGCGGCCGTCCCGGAATAACAGGCCGACACCGATTAGCATTGGGATCAGCGTAATCCCGAAAGTGTTGCCGCCCCAGAAACTCCAATAGGAGCCGGCCACCACCACCTGGTTGGTGAGCAGATATCCGCCCACGCAGCTCAACGCGAAACCCAGCAGGAAGTCGCCGAGCCCGCCCGAGGTTCCGCCTACATCGCTGAAACGACGATCCGCCATAAGTTCGAGCATATCGCAAAGCCAGAGTGCCGGTCCTGCGAAAAACATTGCCTCATAGCCTGGGATTCGTGGCGCAGTCCCGTGGCCTGCCGGCGGCCTCTCAGGCCGCCCCGCTGTGGCCGAAGGCCCGGGCAATTCACACGTTTTGAAAAAAGAAGCCGGCTCTTTCATTTCAGCAGCTTCCGGTCGAAAACCGCGCCCGACCGCGAGCGGAGGTTGCGCTTGGCCGTTACAATCGGTGCGGGAGGTAGAATCATGACCGATTCCCGTAAAGCAGACTTCTCGACATGCACGAACGACCCCGCCATGGCCAAGCGCCACGCGCCCGTGCATGACATGGTTACCGAAATACTCACCAGGATCGAGCCCGACGGGTACGCCAGCATGCTGGAAGATCTCCGCGCCGAGCACAACCCGCAAACTGCCGGCGAAGACCGTGTGCTGGCTCTCCTGGCCGATACGTTCTGGCGCATCCGCGGCTGCTTTTACCTGGAGACCGAAATCCTGAGGCGAGGCATGGAAGCCTTGCCGGAACTCCCGCCCGACGACGCCATGGCGAAGGTCTTCCTGCGTGAGCTCGGGCGCGGCGGTATGCTCTCGAAGTTATCCAGGTATGAGAGCTGGCTCTCTAAAGAGCAGTCGCGCTGCATCCGCACCATGACGTTAAAGTCGAAAAACCGCAAACTCGCCGAGTCTCGCATGGCCGACAGCCTCGCGCGCACCAAACCCTGCACTTCCGTTATACAATAGGGTGTGGTCGCCCTTCCCTCTATTTGCCGTCCTGCTCTGTTCGGTTCCGATTAGTACGCGCAATTCCTCTGCCTGCACCCGTTGGCCCCAAGAGTTCAGTTGTCAGGAGGTTTGCGTATGACCAAGACCGCCGATCTGGAAATAGAGGCGATCCGGCAGGATCTTCCCCATCTCATTGGGCCGTTGCCCGGACCCCGCGCGCAGGAAGTGATTGCGCGCGACCATCGTTCTGTCTCGCCATCCTACACGCGCGGCTATCCGCTGGTAGCCATGCGCGGCGCGGGCGCCATCGTCGAAGACGTGGACGGCAACCGTTTCCTGGATTTCAACGCGGGCATCGCCGTGGTGGCCACCGGCCACTGTCATCCGCGCGTGGTGGAAGCCATCCGGGAGCAGGCCGGCAATTTAATCCACATGTCGGGGACCGATTTCTATTACGAGGCCCTGGTGGATCTGGCGGAGAAGCTCGGCTCGCTGGCGCCGGGTGGCGTGGCGCGGCGCGTTTCGTTCTGCAACTCGGGCGCGGAAGCCGTCGAAGGCGCCATGAAGCTGGCGCGCTATTCCACCGGCCGCCCCGGGTTCATCGCTTTCCTGGGCGCCTTCCACGGCCGCACCATGGGCGCGCTGTCGCTCACCGCGCGCAAGGACGTGCAGCGTCGCGGCTTTGGACCGCTAGTGCCGGGCGTGGTGCACGCCCCTTATCCCAACTGCTATCGCTGCCCGTTCGGCCAGACGCCCGCCAACTGCGCGGTGGAGTGCGCGAAGTTTATCGAAGACACGTTGCTGAAAACCATCGCGCCGGCCGAGGAAGTGGCCGCGATCGTGATCGAACCGGTGCAGGGTGAAGGCGGCTACGTCGTCCCGCCGCAAAAGTTCTTCGATGAACTGGTGCGCATCACGGAAAAACACGGCATTTTATTAGTTTGCGACGAGGTGCAATCCGGCATGGGCCGCACCGGCAAGATGTGGGCTTCCGAGCACTTCCATCTGACGCCCGACCTCATGACGGTGGCCAAGGGCATCGCCAGCGGGCTACCGCTCGGCGCCACCGTAGCGCGCGCGGACCTGATGAAATGGGGCCCGGGCGCGCACGCTTCCACTTTCGGCGGCAATCCGGTGGCGTGTGCCGCCGCGCTCGTGACTATCGAGTTATTGGAGCGGGAACTGCTCGACAATGCCGCGCGCATGGGAGCGTACCTGATGTCGCGCCTGCGCGACTGGCCGGCGCGCTTCCCCATCGTGGGCGACGTGCGCGGGCTGGGTTTGATGCTGGGCATCGAGCTGGTGCGCGACCAGCAGTCCAAGACCAGAGCCCCGGAACTGCGCGACCGCGTGGTGGATCTGGCCTTCGAACGTGGATTGCTCATCCTGGGCGCCGGCGACAACACCCTGCGCCTCAGCCCCGCGCTGGTCATCACGCGCGACCAATGCGACTTCGCACTGGATACTCTGGAAGAGTGCCTGACGCTGGCAATGCGCGAAGACTGACGATAGCTTCCACATCCATGGGGTCGCGGTCGTCGGAAGAAACCACAACGCAATTTCGCCCACGCTCTTTCGCACAATAGAGCGCCCGGTCAGCGGACTGGACCAACTCGGCGGGCGTGATTGCCAGGCTCGCGGCCGTGCCGACCCCAAAGCTGCAGGTCACCGAAATGGCGCCTGCCGGCGTGACAACTGGCTGCTCCGCGATCGCGCGCCGCACTTGTTCGGCTCTCCCGGCCGCTTCTTCCGGACCGCACTCGGGCATTAGGATCGCGAGTTCTTCGCCTCCGTACCGCCCTACGCTGTCATAGGGCCGCACCGCCGCGAGAAAACGGCGCGCGCATTCCCGCAGAACCGCATCGCCTGCCAGGTGCCCATAGGTATCGTTGATCTTCTTGAACAAGTCCAGATCCGCCATGATCAACGCGAGCGAGCCGTTTTGACGCCCAATCCTGGCGAATTCCCTCTCCAAAATATCGAAAAATGCGCGATGGTTGAACAGTCCGGTCAACCCATCCTTGACGGCTCGCTCGCGCAGAGCTTCACGGGCCGCCAACAGGTCCTGCTTCTCCCGCCGGAGTTCCCGCGTGCGTTCGGCCACCGCGCCCTCCAACTCCTTCTGGCGGCGCAGCAGATGCAACAATCGCCAGCGCCACACCGTTCGAACCAGTCCTACGGCGGCGGTGGCGGCGAAGGCGCAAAACCACCAGGCGCGCCACCACGGCGGCTGGATTCGGAAAGCGAACACAACCGGCTGTTTGCTCCATGCGCCCCCGCCATCGCGCGCTTCCACCTCCAGCCGGTAATCGTTCGGCGGCAACCCGGGAAACTGCATCTCGTGCAGCGGCGTTTCCCGCCAATCGCCAAACAGCGGCTCCAGCCGGTACCGGAACACGACGGTGCCTTCGTGGGCGAAAGTCAGCGCCGAGTATTGCGCCGTCAGGGAGTTTAATCGGTGATCGATCGAGACGTAGCGGCCGGCCTCGACCACGCGGCCTCCCAGAACGACTTTTGTGAATACGGCCGTGGGAGGCCGCGCGGCACGCTCCATCCGGCTTGGCCGAAAACGCCCCAGGCCGCCACTGGTGCCGATCCAGACTGTGCCATCGGGCTCCGCCGCAAAGGCGCCCAGGTCGCAGTCGTTCCAAATCAGACCGTCGCCCTGGTCGTATTGAGTCCAATGCTCTCCATTCCAAACACGCACGCCTTGGTCCGATCCCGACCAAAGCCGGCCGGTCCCGTCGAAACCGAGGAAGTAGCTCATTTCTCCGCGAAGACCCTGTTCGCGGCCGTAGTGGGTCATCGAGAGTCGTTCGCCATCGATACGTATGCGGGTGACCCGGCCGGAAAACCAATAGCCCACCCAAATTTCGTCCGGGCCGATGGCGGCTGCCGCCAAAATGACATCGTGCTCCAAGCCGTCGGCCGTGGAGATGTGGCGCCACCTGCCCTGCGACAGCCGGAACAGGCCCCCGGCTCCGCCAGTCAAGATCTGCCCGCCGGGACCCGCGGCGACTACCCAGCAGCGAACCGGTGGTACTTCCGCCACGCGCCGGAACTGCTTCTCGGGAAGCTGCGCCACGAACAAGCCTGCCTCGGTCGCCGCCCAGAGCCGCTCGGATGCATCCAGAGCCAACGAATACGGGGATTCCGCGGCGAGGCCGTGTCCTTTGTTGAACCACTCGATTCCGCCATTCCGCGCGTCGATTCGACCGGCCCCGGATCCCTCCGTGCCGAGCCAGAGGTTGCCATCCCGGTCGATGCGTAACGCGTGCACCGGGATTCTTCCAACGCCGGCGTGCCGCCGCCAGAGCCACCGATCCCCTATCTTACGGCCGCGGAATAGCCCATTTTCAGTGCCCACCCACACGCTGCCATCGCCGAGCGGCAGGACCTCGTAAATCAGCTCGCTGTCCAAGCCCGATGAGGCCGGGGAGAAGCCGTCCCATTCGCCGTAGCCCAGCCACCTGGCTAGGCCCCGGCCGGCCAGACCCACCCAAATGGCGCCTTCCCGGTCCTGAAGCACCGAATAGACCGGACCCCGTAGACCTTCGCGCGGCCCCACCGTGCGGAATTGTTTTCCCTCGTCGATCACCAGTCCCGCGACAGTAGGCACCAGCAATCTGCCCGCGGCATCCACGGCGAACTGCCACGATCCGGCGGTCGCTGGAAATGAGGGAATCGATGTATCGAAGCGATGGCTTCCCCGGCGCATCACCGCGAAGCGCCGCTTTTCGCTCACCCATAGATCGCCGCTGCCGTCGCGGCGGATACATGTCCACTTTCCCGGAGGGAGGCCGCTGGCTTCACCGAAGACGGTCGTGCCGTCCGCCCCTATCCGGCACAGGTTGGCACCGCACCCGTACCACAACACACCCGTCTCCGGAAATACTCCGTGCGCGCCACCACCGCCCGCGGCGGCCGGCACCGGCAGCAAGCGAAAAGTCAGATGGGCGTCATCCGTGGATTGGCGCGCGACAAGCAAACCGCGATCCGTTGCGATATAGGTCAGGCCCTTGCCGTCGTATTGGATTCCGCTGTAGCCATCCACTACGCCGAAGCCGGGCGGGGCCAACTTCTCGAAGCGGTCGCCCTTTTCCCGGTAAAGACCGGCCTGCGATCCCGCCAATAAACTGCCATCCGGCGCCTCGCCCAGACTCAGGATGACTTCTCGCGGCAGACCTTCGGTAGGGCCATAATGCCTGAATCGCTGACCGTCGTAGCGGAACAGGCCGTTCTCGGTGGCCGCCCACAAGAAGCCGGTGCGATCCTGAAACAGGACTTTAACCGCCAGGTTGGTGAGGCCGTCCTCGGTTCCGTAATAGCGGAAGCTGTATTGTTGTCCTTGGATGGCAGCGGCGCCGGCCAACCAGACCAGTAAGACCGCGCCGCGCAATCCCGCTTTGCCCCGGGATAGGATCACAGCTCAACCATCGGCCAAGACGCACGATTCCTACAGTCCTCATCTTTTTCCGCGCGCCTTCTTCGCCGCGCGCCCCGGCTTGGCGTTCTTCTCCACCCGCAGTTTCCACGCCGCGCGCAGTGCGCCGGCCAGCACATCCGTATTCGCTGTGGCCAGCCGGATGTGGGTCGCTCCACTCTTTCCCCATCCGCCGGCGATGGGCAGGAACACCTCCGGCAGTTCGTCCACGAACGCAGCCTGCTGTTCCAGCGTGAGCATCAGGTTTCCATAGCCCTGCTTTTGGGAGGCGAGGGTGGCGAAGATCTTGCCGCCCACGCGGAAATCGGGCGCGCCCATGTGCGAACTCTCTTCCGCGTCCGGCAGGCTCAGGGCAATCCGTCGAAAATCGTCCGCGTTCATCGCATCCCTCCCGGTTCACTGCGAGGCTACCTCAACCGCATCCCAATGAGAAGCGCAAAGCCGCGCAAACCTCCTCCATCCGGGCTGTGCCCAACTTGCCGACGAGCCGTCCCAACCGCGCCTGAGCCACCGTGACCGCGTGGTGCAGATTAACCGCGCAAGGCCCCTTCATTCCGTCGTCGATGCCGAGGATCGCTTCCGAACGCACGCCACGAATGGTCGAGGTGATAGGCGCTACGGTCACCGCCGCCAGATGACCGATCGCGCTGTCGCGCGTCAGAACCAGCACCGGCCGCTCCTTGTGGGGAGGCGCGAAGCGACAGAGCCGGACGTCGGCCCGGCTCAGCGTTCCGGCCATGCCGTGGCGTCCTCCCATACACGGAATTCATCCTCTCGCTGCGGCCGGGCCATGTATCCGCGCCAGTCCTGGTTCTCCAGTTCCAACTCGCGCAAGCGGTGCAGATGTTCCCGCAGCGCGTCGCGGATCAGCGCGGACCGATTCACCTTTTGCCGCTTCGCCGCCAGATCGGCCGCATTCAGGAGCTTGGCATCCAGCACGACTTGTATGGTTTCCATATGTGGACTTCTTTCCGCAGTATAGTCGCTATCGACCCGGAAAGCATTCGCGGAACGCGGTACAGTCGGCCCGTCTGTTACGATATGAGTTGGGGCTGGGAGCGGAGATCTCATGGCGGAAACAGTAAACGAACGCGTGACTCGGCTCGAATACCTGATGGGCGTGCTGGCGGAAAAACAGGCCAGGTTGGACGACGTGCTGGTAGTGCTTACGGAGGCGCAGATTAAGACCGAAGAGCGGTTCCGCGAGACGGACGAGCGCTTCCGCGATACCGATGCGCGCATTGGAAAACTCGTGGTAGCGATCGGCGAGTTTCTACGAAACAAGCCCCAGTAAGCGCCAATCCGCCAAAGCCCGCCGTGTTATCCTCAATAGAGTACGTCTTCCCGGAAATCAACCTTGAAAATCGGCTTTGTCAGTTTGGGCTGTCCCAAAAACCTGGTGGATAGCGAAGTCATGATGGGCCAGCTTGTGTCCCGCGGACACGAGTTGACGCCGCATCCGGACCAGGCCGATGTGTTGGTGGTCAACACCTGTAGCTTCATCGATCCCGCCAAGCGGGAATCCGTCGACACCATCCTGGAAATGGCCGAATACAAGAAGATCGGCCGGGCCAAGAAGCTCATTGTCGCCGGATGCCTGGTGGAGCGCTACCGCGGCGACATCCTGCGGGACATGCCGGAAGTAGACGCGCTCATCGGCACTAACGAGCTGGACCGCATCGCCGGCCTCTGCGAAGGCTGGGCAGACCAAGGCGGACCGGACCCGGCGCCCGCGTATCTCTATCACGATCTGACGCCGCGCGTGCTGGCCACTCCGGGCCATTATGCCTACATCAAGATCGCGGAAGGCTGCGATCATCCCTGCACGTTTTGCGTGATTCCCCAGTATCGCGGCAAGTTCCGCAGCCGGCGCTTCGAATCCGTGATTGCGGAAGCCACGCGCCTGTTCCAGCAGGGCGTCCGCGAGATCAACCTCATCGGGCAGGATACGACCTGTTTTGGCGAGGACCTCGGCATCCCGGACGGATTGGCACACCTGCTGGCGCGTCTGGCCGAAATCGAAACGCCGCGCGAGAAATGGATCCGGTTTCTGTACGCCTATCCCAACAAGGTGACGCAGAAGCTGCTCGACACTATGGCCGCGCACGATGCGCTGGTCAAGTACATCGACATGCCGCTGCAGCATGCCAGCGCGGCGGTGTTGAAGCGCATGAAGCGCGGTGCGTCGGGCGATATCTTTCTGAAGCTGATCGAGCGCATCCGCCGCACCATTCCGGGCGTGGCCATCCGCACCAGCTTCATCGTGGGCTTTCCCGGCGAAACGGATCGCGATTTCGACGATTTGTGCAGCTTCGTGCAGGCCGCCGGCTTCGACCGCCTGGGTGTGTTCTCCTATTCCGATGAAGACACCAGCGGCAGCTATGCGTTGGACGGCAAGGTGGACGCGCGCGCCATCTATAATCGCAAACGCCATTTGATGGCGCTGCAGCGGAAAATCGCGCGCGCCCGCAACCGCAAGCTGGTGGGATCGGAAGCCACTGTGCTGGTGTCGGGCCTCTCCGCGGAGACCGATTTGTTATGGGAAGCGCGCATGCCCACGCAAGCGCCGGAAATCGATGGTGTGACATTGATCAACGATTTCGAGGGCGGCGAACCGCGCCCGGGTCAGATGCGAAAGCTGCGCATCACCGAAGCGCACGATTACGACTTGGTGGGAACTTTGCTCTCGGGTGGGGACACGTCCGGCGCCACAGTTGCGTCGCTCGTGCAGATAGCCGTATGAAGTGCCCCATTTGCAAGAAAGAAGTCAAGCTCGGCGACCCTGAGATGCCGTTTTGCAGCGAGCGTTGCCGGATCGTCGATCTGGGCAACTGGGCTACGGAAAAATACGTGATTTCGACTCCGGCGCGGCCGGAGGAACTGCGCGGGCAGGATGACGATGAAGCGGGTTAGTGGGGCGGACCTCGCGGGGCAGGCTCGCAGCCTGCGCGGGCCTCGCAGGCCCGCTCTTCGGCGAGCGAAGCTCGCCCCGGCCGGGTAGAGTCGATGATGCGAACTAAGGTTTCGAGTGCCATCTCTACCTGGTTTGGGTGCGGATACTCTCCCGCCGCTCCGGGCACCGTCGGTGCGGCGGCCGCCATCGGCGTCGCTATCCTGATCGAACATTTTGCAGGATGGAATCCGCTGTGGTTCGGAGCACTGGCCCTCGTCGTGTCGCTGCCCGCCATGTGGGCGGCGGGCGAAACCGCCCGCCAGTCAAACGTAGAGGACCCGCAATTCGTGGTGGTGGATGAAGTCGTGGGGCAGTGGCTGGCGCTAGCCGGGGCGCGCGCCCTGAATTGGCGATCGTGGCTGGCCGCCTTTCTGCTGTTCCGCCTGTTCGATATCTGGAAACCGGTCCCGGTGCGCCAATTCGAGGCTTTGCCCGGCGGCGTGGGCATCGTGGCCGACGATCTGATGGCGGGTCTGTATGCCGCACTTGTCTTATTTCTGGCGGGATGGTTCAATCTTTATTAAATATGCCAATCAGGAAATCGGCCAACGGCGGTCCGCACATCGCGCAAGTCAAGCCCGCCGCGGCCATCGCGGGTGGGGAGTTGTACATTCAAGGAAAAGGTTTTGCGAAAACCGACCGGCCGCGCGTGACCATCGGAGATGTGGCCGCGCCGGTAGTGATCGGCTCGGATTCGCTGGTGATCGCACGCGTGCCGGAAGGCGCCGCCGCCGGAGAATTGGTGGTCGCCAGCGGCAACCAGTCGAGCGAGGGGTGGGCTTGCGATATAGGCTTCCCCATCGCCGATAACCTGCACCCGGTGGCCAACCCGGCCGTGGATGCGTTTGGCAACATCTTCAGTACGTTCAGCGGATCGCGCGGACAAAACGTCGCGGTGGCGGTGTTCAAGATCGATCTGAACTACAATGTGAAGCCGTTCATCAACGAGATGATGAACGCGACGGGCCTGGCGTTCGACGGTCACGGCCTGCTCTATGTTTCCAGCCGCCACGATGGCACGGTCTACCAGGTAACGCCCAATGGCAATACCAGCACCTTCGTGGAAGGCATGGGCGTGGCCACTGGGCTGGCCTTCGACCCCGACGGCAGTTTGTACGTCGGCGACCGCCAGGGAACCATCTTCAAGATCAGCCCCAGCCGCCAGATTTTCGTGTTTGCCACTCTGGAACCTTCCATTGCGGCATATCATTTTGCATACGGCCCGGACGGCTATCTCTACGTGGCGGGCCCCACCACTTCCAGCTTCGACTGTGTATATCGCGTTTCAAATAAGGGCGAGGTGGAGGTCTACTATCGCGGCCTGGGGCGCCCGCAGGGCTTGGCGTTCGACGAGGAAGGCCGCCTTTACGTGGCGGCTTCGCTGGCCGGCCGCAAAGGCGTCGTGCGCATCAGCCCCAACCGGCAGGCCGAGCTGTTCGTTTCCGGACCGGGCATCGTGGGGCTGGCCTTCACGCCGTCGCGCTCGCTGGTGCTGGCCACCACCAACGCCCTGTATCGAGCGGATGTGGGTATCAAAGGCAGGCCGCTTTACTAACTCGCGATGACCGCTGAAATCATCGCAGTCGGCTCCGAACTGTTGACGCCGCAGCGCGTCGATACCAACTCCCTGTTTCTGACCGATGAGCTTAACGGGCTGGGCGTGGAAGTGGTCACAAAATCCGTGATTGGCGACGATTTGAACCGCCTGGCCGACGCTGTGCGCCGCGCCGTATCGCGTTCCGAAATCGTAGTGCTGTGCGGCGGATTGGGACCCACCGAAGACGATCTGACGCGAGACGCGGTGGCCGCCGCGCTCGACCGCAAGCTAGTCTACCACCCCGAAATCACCGAGGTACTGGAGCAGCGCTTCGCGCAACTCAAACGCAAAATGGTGGAAGTCAACAAGCGGCAGGCGTTCATCGTGGAGGGCGCCGAGATCCTGCCTAACGACCGCGGCACGGCGCCGGGCCAATGGATCGACGATTCGGATTCGCACGTAATGCTGCTGCCCGGTCCGCCGCACGAGATGAAGGCCATGTTCACGCGGCAATGCCTGCCGCGGCTGGCGCGCATCGTGCCGCGGCAGGTGATCCGCACACTGGTATTGCGCGTGACGGGGATGCCGGAGTCGGACTTGGATCAACTGATCGCGCCGGTTTACAAGAAGTACGCCAACCCAACGACGACCATTCTGGCGGCGGCCGGCGACCTGCAAATTCACCTGCGCGCGCGCTGCTCCACCGAGGGAGAAGCGGCGGCATTGCTCGTCGAAGTAGGCGGGCCGATCGAGTTGCTGCTGGGCGACCGCATCTACTCGCGCAACGGCCAGGCGCTCGAAGAAGTAGTAGGAGACATGTTGCGCGAACGGCATAACACGTTATCGGTGGCGGAGAGCTGCACCGGCGGCCTGTTGGGCGAACGTATCACGTCGGTGCCGGGCAGTTCGGCGTATTTCTTGGGCGGCTTCATCACCTATGTCAACCGCATGAAGGTAGAGTGGCTGGGTGTGCCGGAGGATATCATCGCCGAATTTGGCGCGGTCAGCAAGGAGACCGCGGAAGCCATGGCGCTGGGGGCGCGGCGGCGCACCGGCTCTACTTATGCGCTGGCTATAACTGGCGTCGCGGGGCCGGATGGCGGCAGCGAGTTGAAGCCCGTGGGCACAGTGTTTGCCGGCCTGGCGGATGGGGCCGGCTGTCAGGTGCTGCACCGGCAGTTCTTCGGCGACCGCACCCGGATCAGGCAGTTCGCCACGCAAATGGCGCTGGACATGTTGCGGCGGAAAATCGCGCTATAGTACGAAAGTGCTTTCAAACGCGCGGCATTTTGGAGTATGCTAGTAGCAGGACCGGGGAGACGAGCCCCGATCCTGCCCGGTCATTACCGCTGGCCCTTACGGTGCCAAACGATAATGATCGTGAACTTGCCGATGAGCGGTAGCTCAACTAGCAATTTGATCATTTGTTCGATCCTCCTTTCCGCTTCGACTGGAAGGCCCGGCCACTAACCGGGCTTTCCCAATCGAAGCTCCGGTGCTTCTTTCGAGAACCCGTTCTTCCAATCTCCACGGCAAAGGACTCCGCATGTACAGTGCGCGGAGCGGCGCCTTTTTCTCCGGATTCCAGGTCAGCTCTTGGCGCTGGCCGCCACGAACGCGCGGATCAACGGATGCGGCTTGCCCGCCTCCGACGACAACTGTGGCTGAAACAGCGTGGCTATAAAAAACGGATGCGCGGGCAATTCGGCAACGCGGATGTCGCCATTTTCCGAGAAGCCCGCGAGCGCCAGCCCGGCGGCTTCCAGGGCCTCGCGATACGCCGGATTTACTTCGTAGTTACAGAAGTATCGCTCGAATACTTCGTCGCGCCCGTAGATTTCCCAGGCGCGTGTGCCGCGCCGCAGGCGGATGCACGCCGCGCCGTGCAGGTTGGGTGCGCCGGCCGAGCGGTCGGGCATGGGACACGCCACCGGCGTAATCAACAGGTTCGAGGAGGGCACGCCGTGCTCCGCCGAATCGGCGTCCGCCAGTCCCATCACATTGCGGGCATACTCTAACAGAGTATGTTGGAACCCGCCTCAAGTCCCGATCAGCGGCCAGAGCCGGGTGCGCGCAAAACCGATGGCGGCGAATGCGCCTTCCATGCTGCGGTATGGGCTGCCCGACGCGATGAACAGGCCGTCGTAATTCCGCAGGATTTTTTCCGCATCGCGCTCCACGCATCCGGTGGCCACCCATTTGGATTCCATGCGGATGCCCAGCGCCTCCGCCGCGTGCCCCAGCGAGCGGTTGATGGCGTGATGCGTTTCGTACTCCGGATTGAAATCGCCAATTATGGCGATGCGTGCGGCGGCGTTCACGCAGGCACTCCGCACTCCGCGTAGATGCCGTCGAGCGCGCCCCACAACGCGTCCAGCACACGATCGGCGACGGCCAACGCCCGCTCAGTGTCCGGCATGGTTCTTTCGAGGACCGTTTCCCATTCCGCGGCGTGCCGCACGTCCGCGGTTTCGTGCACGGTGAAGTAGCGGACGATGGCCGGATCGCTTATACCGTAATGTTGCCGCAACCCGGCGATCTTGGATGCCGAAACGGCCGGCACCTGTTTCTCGTAGCAATAGAGTCCGGCCGCGGCCAGCCCCGTATGCATGCGCGCCACTTCGCGGTAAGTTTCGATCAGCGCGCGAACTTTTTGGTTGGGGGTCGCGCGGCGGATGGACCCGCCATCCACGCCCAGGCCCGCCGCAAACTGCAGCCAAAGCTCGGGGTGCGTTTCCGCGCCGCCTTCCTCCTCGGCCAGGTTGCCGGCGATCGCTTTGCGGACGTCCAGGTCCTGGCAACGGCAATGCATTTCGCTAAGGTACGCCGGAAACGCGCGCACGTGCGCGAAATATTGCGCGGCATAGAGTTGCAGGTCCGCTAGCGTGAGTTCGCCCTTAGCCCACGCCACGTAGAACGGATGCTGCAGCAGGTGTTTCGCTTCGATTTTTTCGTTGAGTCGTGCGATGAGTGAGTGCATGATATTCCATCAATGCTACCGCACTTCAGGGGCGGGATTCGTCGCGCGCGGGGCCTGAGCCCCGCTTTGATACACTCGAAGTTGGAACTCCCGGCGCGCAATTGATCCAACCTGCCATACGTGACCTGTTCCTCAGCCTGAGCCGTCACCCGGCTTTCCAGGAGTTACTCAGGCGCTTACCGTCCGGCGGCAACCTGTCGCTCTCCGGCCTGACCACCACCGCCAAAGCCATCTACTCCGTCTTGCTGTGGCAAATGACCGAGCGTCCGCTGGCCATCGTCGTGGACGGCAACAAGCGGGCCGAGGAACTGTTCGAGGCGGTAGAAACGTTCTACACCCTGCTGATCGGCAGCCGCGAAGCCGCGGGCCCGCAACTGCTTCCAGCGCTCGATGTGCTGCCGCTGCAGGGCATGTCGCCGCACGCCGAAATCTGCGAGCAGCGGGCCATCGGCTTGTGGCGCCTGGCTACCCGCCGCGTGCCCATCACCATCATGCCGGTGGCATCCGCGCTACTGCGCATCGAGTCCGGCGACTTCTACCGGCAACTCGCCCTCAACCTGCGCGTGGGCGACGAAGTGCCGTTGCAGGACGTAATCGCACATCTGGAAAGCATCGGATATGAGCGCCGCGAGCCGGTGGAAATGGTCGGCGAATATTCGGTGCGCGGCGGCATTCTGGATGTATTCTCACCGGAATCCGCCAAGCCCGTCCGCGTCGATCTTTTTGGCGACCTGATCGAATCCATTCGCCGTTTCGACGTGGAGTCGCAAAGGTCGATTACCAAGGTCGAAGACGCGCTGCTGCTGCCGTTGACGGAATACCGGAAATCGCGGCCGCTGCTGGGGGAACTTGCCGAAATGCTGCGGGAATCCGGCGTGGCCGCGCGCGATCTACCGACGCCGGGCGAAACGTTCCCCGGGTGGGAACTGGTGGTCCCCATGGTGGAACCGCGGCGCCACTCGGTGTTCGCACTGCTCGACCGGCCTCTGATCCTGTGGGACGAACCGGCGCAAGTGGCGGGCGCCGCCGGGCGTTTGTGGAAGCGGTTGGAGCAAACACCCGTGTCGCCGGCTTACGATCCAGCACGGGTTTTCTTCCACGCGGAGGAGTTGGAGGCGCAAGCCGCGGGCGTTGCGCACATCGCGATGGAAGAGCTTGAGGTGATCGCCGGGCAAGATACGGCTAGCGTCTACATCCCGACGCGCCCGTCGCTGGCCTTTCACGGCAACATGCCGGTAGCCATCGCGGAGGCGCGAAACCTGGCCGAAGCCGGCTCGCGCGTGGCATTTTTCGCGGAATCCACAGGCGCGGTCGAACGCGTTGCCGATATCTTCAACGAGTACGGTGTGCCCTATCAACTTGGACTGGAGCAATCCGACTCCACGCCGGAATACCTCGCCGGGCGCGCTTATATGGCCGGCGAGGTGGCCTCCATCTACCTGATCCGCGGCGCGGTGCGGCGCGGCGTGGTCTTCCGCGACGCGGGTCTAGCCATATTCGGCAGCGAGGACCTGTTCGACACGTCCGAACTGGTGTCGCGCGCGCCGGCGGGCAAATCCGCGCTAGCCACCTTTTCCGCCGACTTGATCGACCTGAAGCCCGGCGATTACGTGGTGCATGCCGAGCATGGCGTGGCCCGCTTCCTGGGCCTGCGCGAGATCGATCACGGCGAGGCGCAGGGCGATTACATGCTGCTCGAATATGCGGCCGGCGCGAAGCTTTACGTGCCGCTCACCCGCATGGACCTGGTGCAGCGCTTTCGCGGCGCCGGCGAATCGGCACCGGCGCTCGACCGCATGGGCGGCGCCACCTGGACCCGCACCAAGACCCGCGTCAAGGCCAAAATGCGCGATATGGCCGATGAGCTGCTGAAGCTCTACGCCAGCCGTAAGATGGCCGAAGGTTTCGCGTTTTCACACGACAGCAACTGGCAGCGCGAGTTCGACGACGCGTTCGAATTCACCCCAACGCGGGATCAACTCAACGCCATCAAGGACATCAAGCGCGACATGGAAAGCCCGCAGCCCATGGACCGCCTGCTGTGCGGCGATGTAGGTTACGGCAAGACGGAAGTGGTGATGCGCGCGGCGTTCAAGGCCATGGGCGATGGCAAGCAGGTGGCCGTACTGGCGCCCACTACCGTCCTCACTTTCCAGCACTTCGAAACCTTCAAGCGCCGCTTTCAACCTTTCCCCATTCGCATTGAAATGCTAAGCCGTTTTCGTACCGCCAAGGAGGTGAAAGCCGTGCTGGCGGATCTGGCGGAGGGCAAGGTGGATCTAGTGGTGGGCACGCATCGCCTGCTCTCAGCCGACGTTGTGTTTAGGGACCTAGGCTTGGTCCTTGTCGATGAGGAGCAACGCTTTGGCGTGAAGCATAAGGAGCGCCTGAAACATTTGAAACAGAGCGTGGACGTGATTAGCATGAGCGCTACTCCGATTCCGCGTACACTACATATGTCACTGCTTGGTTTGCGGGACATGTCGGTGATTGAGACGCCGCCCAAAGACCGGCTTTCGATTCAGACCATGGTCGCGCATTTTCAGCGGGATTTGATTAAGTCTGCGTTGGAACTGGAATTAGGCCGGGGAGGCCAAGTCTATTTCCTGCATAACCGCGTGGACTCAATTTGGGCGCGTGCGGCATTCTTGCAGGAGCTCGTTCCCACGGCGCGTATCGGCGTCGGGCATGGCCAGATTGGCGAAGCGGAGCTGGAGAAAACCATGCTCAAGTTCATGCAACACGAATATGACATTTTCGTATGCACGACTATTGTAGAAAATGGCTTAGATATCCCGTTAGCAAATACTATTATTATAGAAAACGCCGAACGCTACGGACTCGCCGAGCTATATCAGCTCCGCGGGCGTGTGGGGCGCTCGAACCGCCGCGCGTACGCCTATTTGATGGTGCCGCCGGATACCGAACTGAGCGAAGTGGCGCGCAAGCGACTGGCGGCGCTGAAGGAGTTCAGCGACTTGGGCGCCGGGTTCAAGATCGCCGCGCTCGACCTGGAACTGCGCGGGGCGGGCAACTTGCTGGGCGGCGAGCAGCACGGCCACATCAACGCCGTGGGCTTCGACATGTATGTGCGCCTGTTGGAGGAGACCGTACGCGAGCTGAAGGGCGAGGAAGTGCCGGCGGAGATTCATTCCAGCCTGAACCTGGGCCTGGACATCCGCATTCCCGCGGATTATATCGCGGATGAAAACCAGCGGCTGCGTGCCTACCGCCAGATCGCCAACGCCGGCACGCCCGCCGACCGCGAGCGCATGGAGAAGGAACTGGAAGACCGCTACGGACCGGTGCCCGATGCGGTGCGCAACCTGTTGGAATACTCCGGACTGAAGACGGCCGCCGAGAAGCTGGGGATCGAAGTGATCGACCGCCGCCATACCCAGCTCAGTGTGAAGTTCCACCCGGAGACGCACATCGATCCGGCGCGGCTGATGAACTTGGTGAGTCAAACAAGAGGTGCGCAATTCACGCCGGCGGGGGTGCTGATTCTGCCGCTGGATGGCGCCACGTCTCCCGCCGAAATCCTGGCCTTCCTAAAGCAGCGCTTCGACCAGTTGGTGGCATAGGCTTTAGCCTGTGAAGGCGAGCTTCGCTCGCCCCTTTGTTAGAATTGTAAGCACGATGGCGTTTCGCGTATTCCTCAGCTACAGCCTCGATCCCGCTGAGTTGGCGTTAGCGTGGCGATTACAGACTCTCGCGGCAGCACACGGTATTGAGATGTACGTGCCCCAGCATGGAAACGGCGGCGCTGCGGCCGGCGCAGCGACAGTGCAGCAGGCCATTGATCGCGCCGACTGTGTGCTGGCGATCATAACGACTGCCGTCAGTCAAATCGTTCAGCATGAACTGCGCTACGCGCTGAAACGTCAGAAGCTCGTCATTCCGATTGTGCGTACGGATCTCGCCGGTCACCCGCTTCTGGCCGGATTCGCTGAATAAGGAATGACCGGTGCGGATCGCCGTCTTCGATGCTTCCCCGCTCATCAACCTTACGCAGCTGAACCTCGCCAGCGAACTGACACTTTTCTTTGACCGAGTGTACGTGCCCCGCGCCGTCCAGGAAGAATTGAACAAGAAAGGAAGATTTCGCTGTCGCTTGAATAAGCTTTACAGCACGGGATTCTTCGCGAGTTGCATGGCCGCGGATGCGTTCAACTTGCGGCTGCTCCGGGACCAGCTAGATAGGGGCGAAGCCGAGGCTCTCATTCAGGCACAAGAGAGACAGGCCCTATTCTTTATTGGAGATGAAAGGCGCGCTCGTACGATCGCAACCAGCATGGGTCGGACGGCCGTCGGCACGCTGCGCCTTCTGGCGCGTCTCAACTTAGAAGGGCGGGCCCGAGATTTATCTGGCCTCGTGCGGATATTACGCCACGACCTCGACTTTCGCGTATCCGATGAGATTGTGCAGCGGGCGATTGAGCTTGCTGCGAAACCCATCTAATCGCCTCCGGTATAATAACTCAGAATGGCAACTGCCGCGTTGGCAATCGCGCATGTCGAGGGCTCGTTGCTTCCGGCTTTTATGCTAACCCGCCTGCCGGAGGGTAAGTTAGCCGCGCCGGTTATTATACCTCCCCGTACGAATTTCCCGTTGAAGGACAGCCCAACTCCAACCTGATGGAGCACTGCGCCGGAATCTGGAACACTTCCTTGCCGCAAAGACCTATCGCCAACTGGGCGCAATCATCCACGGGGAGCGCGACTTCGCGGCGGCGCGCGAGTGGTGCCTCAAGTCTCTCGCCATCAAGGAAAAGAAGGGCAACCTGCGCGACGCCAGTAGCACGTATCACCTACTCGGCATGATTGCCCAGCGGGAGCGGGATTTTCCGGCAGCGCGGGAGTGGTACCTGAAATCCCTTGCCATCAACGAGACGGCTGGCAACCTGCTGGAAGCCGGTATGAATTACCGCCAACTCGGTACGCTCGCCGAGACGGAGGGACACTTTGCGTCGGCGGGAGGGTGGTACGTTAAATCGCTAGCCATCAAGGAGAAGCAGGGCGACCTGCATGGCGCAGCCGGGATCTACAACCAACTGGGCGTCGTGTCAGCAGCGCGGCGAGATTTTCCGGCAGCGCGGGAGTGGTGGGCGTCTCGGAGAAGGAGGGCGACCTGCACTTCGCAGCCAGCACCTACAGTGGTCTGGGCGTCCTCGCCGCCCTGCAAGATAGGTTCGAAGAGAGCGGGAGATGGTTGGTTCGCTCAATCGCCACGCTCCTCCAGGACAAACAAAAGCTCGAAGCCATCTGGCGCGACGCCAACCTCGGAGCCTTCCCCACGGAGCCCAACGAATGACCCCTCTCGACGATGCCACCGCCATCCAAATCCTGACGACCATTGCCCAAGCCCGCCTGGGCCCCACCGCGCCCGACATGGCCCCCACGCCGGACATCCGCGCCGCTCTGGCCGCCGCCTTCGACAATCCCGCGCCCACCGGAGCCACCGAAGGCGACCTGGCCCGGGCCGCGCTCGACCTGCTCTCCCAGAACCCCGCCTACGCCGAGCCGATCCGCGTCATGGCCAGCCTAGCCGCCCGCCGCTAGCCAGCGCTTTCTCGACCCGGCATCGGCCATCGCCCTCACTACCGCCGCCCTGCTGGTGCTCCAGACGCGCGTCAAGTTCAAGCGCGATCATACCGGCAAGTGGTCCTTCGAGGCCGACAAGAAGGCCTTGAGCGACGGCACGCTGAAGCTGCTCGTCCAGCACCTCCTCTCGCTGCTCCGGCCGAACACCGGCATCTGAGCTATATTGACCGCATTATCCCGGCCGAGTGAGCAATAGTGACCAGACTGGGCTACCTGCAACTTGCTATTTCAGTAGAGGAGACGTTACCGTAGGGGGGACCGTGATGGCTAGAGTAGTGCGCATGACCCCCCGGGTCTGCGATAGACTCACACGGCGCGACGTCGCGCCGACTAAGCAACGCCAAATAGCGATATTGGCCTACAAGCTCTGGCTCTCCCGGGGTTTTCGAAACGGATCGCCGCAAGAGGATGGCTGCGGGCCCGGAGAGAGGTGGGCCGGCAGCGGCTGCGTGCCTGATGCGAATTCTACTGTATAACCCCGACAACGGCGTGACCGCGAACTTCATGCCGCATCTCTGGATGTTTCTGCTGCAGGCCCTGACGCCCGCGGAGCACGAAGTGCTGCTGATCGACGGCAACACGCAACCGATGAGCGACGGTGAGATCGTGCAGTTCGTGCTCGCCAAGGGCATCGGACTAGTGGGGATTGGCGCGATGACCCGCATGATCGCGAAAGCGTACCGCGTGGCCGACGCGATTCGCGCGGCCGGCGTGCCCGTGGTCATGGGCGGTCCGCACGTCACCGAGTTGCCGGACGAAGCGCTGGGCCGCGACGGCGGCCCGCGCCACGCCGATTCCGTCGCGCTGGGTGAGGCGGACGAAACCTGGCCGAAGATCGTCGCCGACGCAGCCCGCGGCGCATTGAAAGAGCGCTACGTGCCTGTGGACGCCTTCGGCCAGGAGCACAAACCCGACCTGCAAGGCTATCCGAAAATCCCTTGGGACAAGCTCGATATCGACCAGTTCAACCGCATTCCCGGCTTCGTCCGCCCTATCATGGAGCACTTCAAAACCGAGTGGGAAACGTTCCACATCATCCCCATCGAATCCGGCCGCGGCTGCCCTTACGGCTGCGAATTCTGCACCGTCACGGGATTCTTCGGCGATTCGATCAGATTCCGATCCAACCAAAGCATCGTGGATGAGTTGCTGCTGTTGAAAGCGCGCGCGCGCCGCTCCAAGGGGCAGGTGGCCGTGTTCTTTGTGGACGACAACTTCGCCATCAACGGGAAGCGCACCAAATCGCTGTTGCGCGACATCGTCGCGGCTAACGCGCAAGTCTCGTGGGTGGGGCAGATCAGCGCCAACCTGTTGCGCGACGAAGAGCTGGTGGACCTGATTGCGGATTCCGGGGGCCGTTGGATCTTCATCGGCATGGAGTCGCTGGACCCGGCGAATCTGGCCAGCGTCAACAAGAGTTTCAACAAGCCCAGCGAGTATGCCGCGGTGCTGGAGCGGTTGGCGCGGCGGAACATCTATGCGATCACGTCGTTCATCTTTGGCCTGGATAACGACCGGGCGGGAGTTGCCGAGCGCACCCTGAGCCAGATGCGGGAGTGGCCGCCGGTGCTGCCGGTGTTCGGACAGATCACGCCGTTTCCGGCGACACCGCTTTACACGCGCCTGGAGAAAGAGGGGCGGCTGACACGGCCCAAGCACTGGCTGGATTTCGCTCCGTTCCACATGGCGCACACGCCCTTGCGCATGAGCGTCGACGAGGTGCAGGACGAAGTGCGCTACGCCTGGACGAACGCCTACAGCGCAACGGCCACGCGCGCGGCGATCGATTCGATGGCCGACGAGCCGGCGCCGTACAAGATCAGCCATCTGATCGCACGGTTGTTCTTCCGCGGGATCTATTTCCCGAACAAGGGTGCTTGGGCGTGGGTGAAGGCGATCGCCGAGAATCGGGGCACGATTGCGCATGTGGTCAGGCAGTGCTTCACGAATTGGCGGGGGAGCCGGGCGGCGGTTGGAGAGCTAAGCTTTGACCAGCCGGTGCCGCGTCCTGTGTCGGGGGATTAGCACGGCACTCGTTTCACGCCAAGACGCAAGGGACCGCAAAACGCTAAGAAGACAGGAAGAACGGCCACCGGGCACACCAGGGTTACGGTATAATCCTTGACGTGAAAAGTTACGCGCGCGGCCCCGCATTGCCGCTTCTCGAAAAGACCTTCGGCCAGGTGCTTGCCGATTCGGTGAAACGCAATCCGTCCGGCGACGCACTGGTCGCGCGCCATCAAGGAGTGCGGCTCTCTTATAAAGACCTGCGGGAGAACGCACTGCGCACGGCGCGCGGGTTGTGGGGGCTGGGCATACGGCCGGGCGACCGCGTGGGGATGTGGGCGTGCAACTGCGTCGAGTGGGTTTATCTACAGCTTGCCACGGCGATGACCGGCTCGGTGCTGGTGAACGTCAACCCCGCGTATCGCGCGCACGAGCTGCGGTATGTGCTCCGGAAGTCCGGCATGCAGGCCATCTTCCTGCATGAGCGGGACGCGCGGGTAGGGTACCTGGACATCCTTAACGAAGCGAGCAAGGGGCAGGATCTGGCCCTCGAGCACATCGTGCCGCTAGGCACGGACGCGTGGAACGACATGCTGGCGCGCGGCGCGGACGTGCCCGCGCTCGATCCATCGCCGGAGGATGTGGTCAACATCCAGTACACGTCCGGCACGACCGGTTCGCCGAAGGGCGTGCTGCTGACGCATCGCAACCTGGTGAATAACGCGTACGTGGTAGGGCGGGCGATGATGACGACGGCCGCGGACAGGCTGTGTTCGCCGGTGCCGCTCTATCACTGCTTCGGCTGCGTGATGAGCTCGCTGCTGGCGATCGTGTACGGCATCCCGCTGGTGATGCCGGCGGCGCAATTCGATCCGCTGGCCACGCTGCAGGCGATCGCCGCGGAGCGGTGCACGCTGATCTACGGCGTGCCCACCATGTTCATCGCGGAGCTGGATCATCCGGATTTTTGCAAATACGATATGAGCACGCTGCGGAGCGGGATTATGGCGGGCGCGCCGTGTCCCGTGGAAGTGATGAAGCGCGTGGTGACGGAGATGCACTGCGGCGGGATGACGGTGGCTTATGGGCAGACGGAGACGTCGCCGGGAATCACCATGTCGGCGGCGGACGATAGCCTGGAACATCGCGTGGCAACCATCGGCCGGGCGCTACCCGAGACGGAGGTGAGGATTGTCGCGCCGTGGAACGATGAGGTGCTCGACACCGGCGAACGCGGGGAGCTATGCGCGCGCGGGTACCTGGTGATGAAAGGCTACGATCGGGAGCCGGAAGCGACGGCGCGGGCCATCGATGCGGATGGGTGGCTGCGTACGGGCGACCTGGCGGTGATGCGCGACGACGGATACTTCCACATCGCGGGCCGGTTGAAGGAGATGATCATTCGCGGCGGCGAGAACATCTATCCGCGGGAGATCGAGGAGTTTCTGCATCGGCATCCGAAGATCGCGGATGTTTACGTGGTGGGGCTGCCGGATGCGCGGCTGGGCGAAGCGGTGCTGGCGTGGATCAAGCTGAAGGTGGGTGAGCGGATGACGGAAGACGAGGTGCGCGATTACTGCCGGGGGCAGATCGCGCACTTCAAAATTCCGCAGTATCTACGATTCGTGGACGCCTTCCCCATGACGGTGACGGGCAAAGTGCAGAAGTTCCGCATCCGCGAGCAGGAGATCGAGGCGCTGGGACTGCAGGCGGCGGCGGAGATCAAGACCGCATAGCAATCAGCTATCAGCTTCGGTGTGCCGCGGCTGCCGCTGCGCCCTTTTCTATGGGCGCTCCTACCAGGTTGCCCCACTCGGTCCAGGAGCCGTCATAGTTGGTGACGTTGTTGAAGCCCAGCAGGTATTTCAGCACGAACCAGCTATGGCTGGAGCGCTCGCCGATGCGGCAGTAGGCGATGACGGGCTGCGAGCCATCGATGCCTTCCGCGGCGTAAAGGGCGCGGAGTTCGTCCGCCGTCTTAAAAGTGCCATCCTCATTGCAGGCCTTGCCCCACGGGATGCTGCGGGCGCTGGGGATGTGTCCGCCGCGCTGGCAGGTTTCGGGCAATCCGGGAGGCGCCAGGATCTCACCGCTGAATTCCTGGGGACTGCGCACGTCCACGAGACCGGCCGCGTGCGCGGAGACGGCCGCCTGCACTTGCGGCAGGAAAGCGCGTAGGGAGAGATCGGGGTCCGCGGCCTGATAGTGCGCCCGGTGGACATGCGGCGTGCCGGTGGCCAGTTCGCGGCCTTCGGCCAGCCACTTCTTCCGCCCGCCATTCATCAGGCGCACATCGTGGTGACCGTAGATTTTGGCCTGCCAAAACGCCCAGGCGGCGAACCAGTTGTTGTTGTCGCCGTAGATCACCACCGTCGTGGCGGGCGTGATGCCGGAAGCGGCCATCAACTCTTCAAACTGCTGTTTGGACAAGATGTCGCGCCGGACGGTATCGCAAAGCTGGGAGTTCCAGGCCCAGGCGATGGCGCCGGGGACGTGGCCTTCGTCGTAGGCTTTGGTGTCCACGTCGACTTCGACGATGCGGACTTCGGGGTCGGTGGCGTGAGCGGCTGCCCAATCCGTGCTGACGAGGGTTTCGGGGTGTGCATACGTTGCCATAAGGGGGTCTCCTCCAATAACCTACTAATTATATCGATTGTTGGACGATTATGCAGCAACGTGGGAGGGGAGATTCAATGTGAGACAGGGACAGGCCTGGAGGCCTGTCCCAAATCGGTCGGGGCCTATTCGCTCTGGAGGTCGTCGATCAAGAGGTATACCGGATTGTCGACCAGACTAATGGCGACGATACCGCTCACCGCAATTGTTTGCTGCACCCACGCCTCACTGGTGTTGCCGGTGACCATACCAAGGACTCCGCCATCCGCGCCGTAAGCGATTATGGCGTACGGATAGCTTGGATTGGCGCCCCCGGAAACCCAGAGCGACACGCTCGTCGTGCTCTTCCCGACATAGATCAGTTCCGGCGTCTCGGGGACACCGCCTCCGGAGTATCCACTCAGGTTGTTGAAGGCCAGGAAATTCGGCGGCGAGTGCGCTGCCACGCCAAAATTCGAACACACATTGAGGATGGCTCCTCCGTTGGGCGCCGGCGCTTCAAATCCCGCGTACTGTTCGGGTCCGATCAATGGTGAGGTTTCGTCGAAGTCACAAGGCGCAGTGACGTTGTCGAAATTCGTCAGGCCTTTGGTGTCCGAGATGGGGTGCTGTTTGATGAGCAGCATCGTGGCCTTAATGCTCTCGGCCGACAACGCGTTCGCCAATACGGACGGAAAGTTCGCTTGGGCGGCGGCGAGCCGCTGAGCGAGTTCGGCAGGCGAAGGCAAAGGCGTGCGGCTCCCGCCGTGGGTCTGCGCCTTTACCGGCAGGCCGGTGAGAACGAGCGCGGCGGCTAGCGCGGCGCGTACGAACAGCTTCTGCGTTGTTATCATAGAATCCTCCTGTGTCTGAAGTGAAAGTGTCTGAAAGTGCTGACTTCAGGGAATCTTACGCCGTTGTCCCACATTTGTCAATGCCTTTTGTTGACGCCTGCCGGACGGGCAGCAAGCCTGCCCATTTCACCGTTTGTTTACAACGGTGTCTAGAAAGCCGGCGTTAGGGAGAGAGGAAGGCGCGAGAGCGCCTGCCGCGGCGGTTTCTAACTTGTTCTTTTCGATTTCGCGGATCCGGCCCCGGCAGTCTGTGCGAAATTATACATTTTTTGCGGAGCCCGTGTCGCGCTCGTTCGAAGGGCCGGGAGCTGTTGGAAAATCCCGCGGTCTTACGCTTTTGACTTATTCAGGAGCTAAGCGTGCGGCAGTAAGTTTCATCGGAAGGCTGCCGGAGTTTAGGTCGGACTGTTCGAAGTCACTCGCGGCAAGATACAAGACGATTCGTGGCCGGCTGTTGGATTAAGGATTAGGAGAGCCCGGATTGACGGGCAGCGGCTCCATCGGCAATCGAGAATCGGGAAAGCCGCGGACTAACTTAAATGTCCGTTCCCACCGCGTGCGCGTGAAGAAGTGCTCGCCGAGATCGACAAAGTGCCTGAGCGTTGAGCCGGCCGATTCTCCCATCAGATCCTCGGTCGGCGCCTTGTACGACCAATAGATCAAGACGGGCTTGCCTATGATGTTCTCTCTTGGAACAAATCCCCAATAACGGCTATCCGATGAATTGTCGCGATTGTCGCCCATTGCAAAATAGCGGTTGGGCGGTACGATCACCTCGCCGGCGGTGACATCGCGTTCGAGCATTTCGCGTTGCGCCTGTTGCGCCAGCTCTTCTTTCACGGGGCGGCAACAGGGAGTCGGAAAATTATCGAGCGCCGGGTCATATGCATACTTGTGGTACACGTACGGTTCGTTGAGTCCGACTCCGTTTCTATAAACGATACCGTGGTCGATTTTCAAGTGATCTCCGGGGATTCCAATCAGCCGCTTGACCAATGTCAAATTGAGATCGGGGGGATAGCGGAAGACGATGATGTCGCCATGCTTCGGATCTTGATACGGGAGGAAACGCTTACTCCACGCATCGGCCGGCGCGTAGGCCAATTTGTCGACCAACAAGTGGTCGCCCACCAGCAGCGAGTCTTCCATGGAGCCGGTGGGAATTACGAACGCCTGCGCCAGGGTGGTTGTTCCAAATAACAAGAGGGCGATGGTGACGGCCCACTCGGCGACGGTCGCTCGGCTTCGGTGTTTCGAGGTCTTTTTGCTTGAGGGCACGGTTTGGTCCTATTATCGCTCATGGGGCGTCCTGGGAGGCAGTCACCGGCTAAAGCCCGTGCCACCTTCTACGCCAAGTCGAATTTTTCCTGGTGCAGTAGCGGGTCGCTCTTCACCAGCACGGTGCGGCCGAGGATTTCTTCGATCTCCTGCAGATAAGAATTCTGGTTGGACTTCAGCACCTTGGCGACTTCGGGGTTGACGCGCAGCATCACGCTGTTGCCCTCCACCGCGCGCGCGATCTTTTGCGCTTCCACCAGGATCTCGCCGATCACGGTTTGCACACTCTTCACATAGCCCGAGCTCTCGCAATAGGGGCATGGCACGCACAGCGTGCGCTCCAGGCTTTGCTTGACGCGTTTGCGGGTGATGGCCACCAGGCCAAAATCGTTGAACTGCAGAATCTTGTAGGGGGCGCGGTCGGCGCGCATGGCTTCTTCGAGAACCTGCATCACTTTCTGGCGATTCTTGCGCTCATCCATATCGATGAAATCGACCACGATGATGCCGCCCAAGTCGCGCAGGCGGATCTGGCGCACGATTTCCTTGATGGCGTCCGTATTGGTTTTGACGATGGTATCTTCCAAACGGTTGGATTTGCCCACATATTTGCCGGTGTTGACGTCGATGGCCACCAGGGCTTCGGTCTGATTGATGACGATGTGGCCGCCGGTCTTGAGCCAGACCTTGGGGCGCAGCGCTTTCTCGAGTTCCGAGGTAATGCCGTACTCGTCGAAGATGGGCGCGGCGCGGGTATACAGCTTGACGCGGCTGACCAGCGCGGGCTGGAAGCGCTGCACGAAGCCCAGCACATTTTCGTAGACTTCTTCGTTGTCGACCCACACGCTCTTGAACGTGGAAGTGAACTGATCGCGGAGAATTCGCTCGACGACATCCAGGTCGTGGTGGATGAGGGCGGGAGCGGGGCGCTTTTCGGCCTTCTGGCGCATGTCCAGCCAGAGGTTGTAGAGGAAGAGCATGTCGGCGCGGAGCTCTTCTTCGGTGCGGCCGTCGCCGGCGG
>Ga0181526_10000384_pt1 | contig 47300 bp, 30 predicted proteins | sample PEATcosm2014_Bin_35_FD_119750 | JGI IMG/M metagenome (GOLD analysis project Ga0181526, IMG submission 119750) | Peatland microbial communities from MTU Mesocosm Facility, Houghton, MI, USA - PEATcosm2014_Bin06_30_metaG | ecosystem: Environmental > Terrestrial > Soil > Wetlands > Peat | place...
GGAGATTTGTCCAACCATGCTCGTCGAACTGCGCGCTGAAAACTACGCCGTCATCGATCACGCCATCGCCTCCTTCGGCCCTGGGCTAAACCTTCTCACCGGCGAGACCGGCGCGGGCAAATCGATCCTCGTCGATGCGCTAGCCCTGCTGATGGGCGGCAAATCCTCTGTCGAGGTGGTCCGCCACGGCGCGGACAAGGCTGTTGTCTCCTGCGTCTTCGAGTCCACCGCCAATGCCGAAAACATCCTCGAAGAAAACGGCATCGACTCGGGCGGAAACGAGGTCATCCTGCGGCGCGAGATTCTCTCGACGGGCAAGGGCCGCGTCTTCGTCAACAACCAGCCCGCCACGGTCGCCGTGCTGCGCCAGCTTGCCCCGGAGCTGGCCTTGGTCCACGCACAAAGCGAGAGCCTCAGCAGTTTTGATCAAGCTCAGCAGCGCATCCTGCTTGATCGCTTCGGCGGGCTTTCGACTGACGACGTCTCCGCGGCTTATGCCCGCTGGCGCACGGCCCAGCAGAAGCTCGACGAACTCCTTCAAGGAGAACAGGACCGCCTGCGTATGGTCGATCTCTGGAGCTACCAACAGAAGGAGATCGAAGCATCCCGCCTCGAAGACGGCGAAGACGAGGCTCTGGAGACCGAGAAGCGCGTCCTGGCCAACGCCGAGAAGCTCTATGCCGCCGCGACGGGAGCCTTTGAGCGGCTGTATGAAAGTGGCGATTCGGCCGAGGCTGCCCTGCGCGCGGCAATCAAGAATGTCGAGGAACTGGCTCGCTACGACGGGCGTTTCACCGAGGCCGCGCAGCAGCTTGCCTCAGCCCGCGCCACCGTCGGCGATGTGTCCTCAAGCCTGCGCGACTACGCCGCGGGCATCAACGCCAGCCCCGAGCGCCTCGCCGAGATCGAAGACCGTCTAGCGTTGCTCGACCGCCTCAAGCGCAAATACGGCAAGACCATTGTCGAGGTCATCGCGTTTGGCCAGGATGTAGCCCGCAAGCTCGCCGAAGTCGAGGACCGCGACGAGATTCTGAAGACTCTGCGCGCAGAACTCGCCACGGCTGCCGCGGCTTATCGGGCCGCCACTGTTGTGCTTAGCGCGGAACGCAAGGCCGCCGCGGGCAAGCTGGCCAAACTGGCCGAGTGCCAGATTAACTCGCTCGCCATGAAGGTTCGCTTCGAGATCGGTGTCAACGCAGCCGAGGAGGACTCCCATTGGACCGCGACCGGCTGGGATGAGGTCGAATACCGCATCGCCACCAACTCGGGCGAGCCTCTGAAACCGCTAGACGAGATCGCCTCCGGCGGCGAAATGTCGCGCGTGATGCTCGCCCTGAAAGTCTCGGTCGAAGAAGGCGCAGTCAAACCGAAGAAGAAAACTCCCACGCCCCGGACGCTTGTCTTCGACGAGATCGACATCGGCATCGGCGGACGTGCCGCAGAGGCCGTCGGCCAGAAGCTCAAATCGCTCAGCCGCGGCCAGCAGGTTCTCTGCGTAACCCACCTGCCGCAGATCGCAGCCTTCGCCGACCAGCACTTTGTCGTCGAAAAGCGCGAGGCCGACGGCCGCACCAAGATGCAGATCCGCCTTCTGGATGACCGAGCCCGCACGCATGAGGTTGCCAGAATGTTGTCAGGTGCAAAGGTGACCGACACCAGCCTCCAGCACGCCGCCCAGATGATCGCGGGGAGCCGGTAAGCATCCGCTCGTTGAACACAAGGTTACTTGGCCAGCGGAACGCGCAGATCGCCGCCGGTCATCTCTTTGGGCAGGCCCAACGAGAGAATGTTCAGCAGCGTCGGCGAGATGTCGCGTAGCGAGCCGTCAGGTCGCAGACGATAGCGCGGGGCTTCCTCTGCGACGTAGATCATAGGCACCGGATTGGTGGTGTGTGCGGTGTGTGGACCGCCAGTGACCAGGTCCACCATCTGCTCGGCGTTGCCGTGATCGGCGGTGATGAGCCAACTGCCATTCTTCTCGCGAATGGCTTTGTAGATCCGGCCCAACTGTGCGTCAATGGCCTCGATGGCCTTGATGGTCGGCTCCAGCTTACCGGAGTGGCCTACCATGTCGGCGTTAGCGAAGTTGGCGACGATCAAGTCAAAAGTGCCGTCTTCGATGGCTTTTACAATGGCGTCGCCGATGGCCTCTGCCTTCATCTCCGGCGCAAGGTCATAGGTGGCGACTTTGAGCGATGGAATCAGCACGCGGTCTTCGCCGGGAAAGGGAGTCTCGACACCACCGTTGAAAAAGTAAGTCACATGGGCGAACTTCTCTGTCTCGGCGACACGCAGATTGCGCAGGTGATGCTGAGCCAGCACATTAGCCAGGATGTTATCGAGCGACTCAGGCGGCATGATCAGCGGCAGTTCGTAAAGCTTGTCGTACTGCGTCATGCAGAGGTAGTAGAGGTTCTTCGGAATCTCGGTCCGGGGAATGGTGGAGTCGAGAGCCTCCCAGCCGTCGAGATCGCGCCCGCCGTGCTTGTTCAGGCCGCTCTCACGGGTCAAGACTCGCGTAATTTCGCGTGCGCGGTCAGCGCGGAAGTTGAAGTTGATGCAGACATCCTCGTCGCGAATCTGGGCCACAGGCTTGCCTACGGCATCGACGACGACGAAGGGAATAAGAAACTCGTCGGTGATGCCGTTGTTGTAGTTTTCTTTGATGCGGGCGACTGCGTTGGGATAAGCGCCGCCCTCGGCCTTGCCGTTGACCATGGCGTCGAAGGCCTTGCGCTCGCGCTCCCAGCGCTTGTCGCGGTCCATGGCATAGTAGCGGCCGTTGATGGTGGCGACCTTGCCGACGCCGTACTCGCGCATCTTCTGCTCGAGTTGTGCAATGTATTCTGCGCCGGAGTCGGGCGGTGTGTCGCGGCCATCCATGAAGGCGTGGACGAAGACACGCTCCAGGCCGTACTCTCGCGCGGTGCGCAGCAGAGCATAAACGTGCTGGTTGTGTGAATGCACGCCGCCGTCAGAGAGCAGGCCGAAGAGATGGAGTTGCCGCCCGGCCTCACGCGCCCGCTTCATGGCGTTTACGATGGCTGGGTTCTTGACGAATTCACCCGAGGCGATGGCGGCGTCGATGCGCGTGATGTCCATCTGCACAATGCGTCCTGCGCCGATGTTGAGATGGCCGACCTCACTGTTGCCCATCTGCCCGTCGGGCAGGCCGACAAAGTGGTCCGAGGCCTGGATCAGCGTGTTGGGAAACTCGCGCAGCAGCTTGTCGTAGGTCGGCTTTTTGGCCAGCGCAATGGCGTTGTTGGCTGTTTCGGCGCGATAGCCCCATCCATCGAGGATGGTCAGAACAAGGGGACGCTTGTAGATGGACACTTAGGAAGGCACCTCAGAGTGGATCGAATCTCTTCTCTAGGATAACCTGCGAGGGGCGGGTTCTTCACGTTCTCCTCACCGCAATACTGTCATCCTGAGCGAGTTTCCCATTCAAACTTCGGGAAGAAGCAACAAAGACTCACCGAGTGATCGATTGCAGAGGTTAGCAACCGAGAGCGAAGGAGTTCCTCCCTCGCGAGCGTTGCCATGGTTGCGCGCACCGAGATTGAAGTGCGGGTTCGCGGTGAATGCTGGCGTCCGCGAATTCAATCATCTCACAAACACAACCGCAAGGGGATCAGTTTTCCGCCGAGTGGAGTCCGCCGGCGCCGGCGCGGAATTCCACATTGGAGTGAACGCCGTCGGGGGATTGGCCGCAGTTCCAGAGACATGCGCCGCAGTGGGCGCACTTTTCGCGCTCGAAGGCGGGTGCGCCGTCTTCGCCGAGGGTGATGGCCTGGCCGGAGCACATGGCGATGCAGGTCTTCTCTTCGCAGCCGATGCAGAGGCCCACGTCGCGGAAGACCACGTGATCGGCGAAGCCGGGCACGGCTTGCACCTTGCCGCCGAGCAGCAGCGCGTCCTGTTGAGAGACGAGCAGACGACCGTCGAGTGGAACCTCGGGCCAGCCGCGCGCCGTGAGCAGGGCATCGTGCAGCAGGCGACCGTTCTGAAGCGAAAGTGCAACTGCATCCTTCAGCTTGAGGCCATCAAAAGACTGCGGAGCGAAGGGGCGAATCTGTTTATGGGCTGGAGGAATGTGGCCTTTGAGCGAGAGTTTGCCGCCGGTGAGTCCGGCGAGGGCCATGCCGATCATGCCTTTGACCATTCCGCCTTGGAAACCATTGCGGGCATTTTGCGCCTCACGTGCACCGCGCTCGACCCAGCTTTGGCGGCGGCGGGTTTCGTAAGTGGCGGTGAGGTTCTCTTGAGTAAAGGGCTTGCCGGCGCGTAGTAGTTCGATGACGGCTTCGCCGAGTTGTGTGCCGGTGGCCCAGGCCTCGTCGACGCCGGAGCCGGTGAGCATGTTGGTCGAACCGGAGCCTTCGCCGATCCGCGCGAAGCCGTCGCCGCAGAGGTAGGGCTCGCCGTGACGGCCCGATTCTTCTAGAGACTTCGCGCCCCAGGAGCGCAGCGTTCCGTCTTTGAGGACCTTCCACAACGCCGGGTGCTGAATGTAGTGCTGCAGGTAACGGTAGGCGGTGCGCGAAGGGTCGCTCATCCAGGAGGGAACGAAGATGCCCACCGAGACGAGCCGTTCGGGATGCACGTAGAGAAAGCCGAAGATCTCCGGCTCGGGGTAACCGAAGCTGTGCCAGACAGTGCCGGGTTCGAGCGTTGTACCTTCAGGCAACTCGATGACGAACTTCATGCCCAGCGCCCACTCACGGTGCGCATGGCCCTCTGGCAGGCCGAGCTTTTCATCCAGCGCCTGGCCGACTGCTCCGACGGGGCCATCGCCTACAACGGTCAGCTTGGCGCGCACATCCATGCCGGCCATGTAGCCATCGGCCTGATGGCCGTGCTGGTCCACTCCCTGATCGGTGAGGCGCAAGCCTTCGACCTTTTTGCCGTTGACCAGCGGTCCAGCGACCGGTGTGCCTGGCCAGATCTGAACCATGCCGGAGGCCATCAACTGCGAGCCGACCCACTGGTTGAACTGGCCGATGGACATCACCATGCCGGGGTGCTTGTTGAGGAAGGCCGGGGTCCAGGGCAGTGTGAAGGCGTGATCTTTGACGCCAACCAGGCGGCCGAGAGTGCGGAGGACGGCGTCGGCGGCACGCAGAATGAGCGAACGCCGGCTGGCTCCGATTGGATCGAGCAGATACATGACACGTTCGTGCTTGACCTCGACGGCCATGGGAATCTCAGCGAGGTTCATCTGAGGAAAGCTCGTGCGAATGCTCTCGCCGCGGGTGACGACGCCGCTGACGCCGGCGCTGATGTCATCGGCTCGTTCGTAGCATAGGATCTGGAGTGGCATTCCCGGCGCGATCGCGCTGATGAGGGCGGGGTCGGCGGGGTTCTCGTTCCAGGCGCGCGTGAGCGTGGTGAGGAAGCCGCCCATCGCCGGGCCGAAGCCGGCACAGGCGATATCGACATCCATCGATTGCCGCTCGACGTCGATGGCTGCCTGTTCCTGAACGATCGGGTCTATGGTCATGCTTGCTTTCTGGTGGACCTGATTCGTGTGCGTTCGTGGTTTCCTACATCTTCCGCAAAATACGCGGCAGATTTGGGGCACCCGGTCGGTTTAGGTTCTTGGAATCCCAGGTCCGAAAATCCGGACCTGGGGCACCCAGGCTTGTGCTCACGCTGGATAATCCAGCGCTTCGGGAATCATGACTTTGCTGAGGGTCTCGGCGGCGCGGTCTTTTGCTAGCCTTGACCCGCTCAGGCAGGCGGTCAGTTTATTTTGCTGGCGCAGGAAGTCGGTGTTGCCGGCGCAACCTGCGCAGGGGCCAGCCTTCTGCGGATGGCTGCCGTCCTGGCCGATGATATCGATGGCAAAGGACGAGATCCCAGGCATTGTCTCTTCGAGTTGATCGAGTTCGCCGGCCAGGAAACAGTTGGGCTGCTCGGTCTCTTCCCAGGAGGGGTGGCAGTTGTAGCCGAAGACCAGTTCGGCGCAGATGCGGGAGACCTCACCGGCCGCTGCGGCTGCTTGCACGCGGCAGAGGTCGGAGAGGAACTGGACCGTGCCCCCTAGGCCTTCAGACGCGACCGGATCGCTGGGACCACTCCGTTCGAGTTCGAGAACGTCGAGGATCTGATAGCGCGATGCGACCAGCCAGCAGAGGGCGTCGGCCAGAGCAAAGGTCACGCCCTGGCGCTGCCCGTGATAGAGCTTGCCGCCTTCGGGGTCGGTGGCCTTCTGCAGGTGGTTGTAAGTCCAGAGCCACATCTCCATCGCGGTACCCAGGTTGCAAGCCCCGGTGTCGGGGTGGTCGCCGGCGATGCGGCGCGTCTCGGCGATCCAGGAGCGGAACTGGGCCAGGAAGACCTCAGAGGTCATGGTGACCGTCAACTGGCGGCGCTGGACGGCCTCAGGACCCTCGTAGGTAGCCTCAAGCTGCGCGTCCATCCACTTATTTCCCAAAAAGCCGGGGCAGTCTTCGGTGATGCCGTAGCCGCCCATGAGGCTGACGGCCTCGCGCAGCATGTTGGCTCCGTGACCGGTGTTCCAAAGCTTGGTGGCCGGGCAGATGACGTTGGTCTCGGCGTCCATCAGAACGTATTGAACCAGCGGGTCGGCTTCGAGTTCGGCGCGGCGTGGGTTGCCGGGCCTCAGAGACAACAGCTCGACAGCGCGGTCGGCGGATTCCTTGAGGGCCTTCATCTCGGCTCGGCCGCCTTGGATGCCGCGCTCTTTAAGGATGGCAGACTTCTGCTTTTCGATCGGTTCGAGATCGTCAAAGCGGCGGGCCGTGGCGAAGCCAAGCGAGGTGGCCGCCTCACCGGTGGCCCAGATGTCGACCAGCCTGTGCAAGGCGTCTTCGCGCTGCTGGATGCCTTGCTCGTAGCGGACCGAACCCGGCTTTGCGCCCTCGGCTCCGCGGAAGCGCTGGCGCTGATAGCGAATGATCGGCTCGACGGCGGAGAGCAGCTTGGCCGAGGACATCAGGCCGACGGCCACGCGAGTGCGCTTGAAGACGGCTTCGAGGACGTCACCGTGGTTGCAGTTGGGAACAATGACGCCGTCTTTGACGGTGTAACCGCCGATGATGCGGCTGGCCGGGACCTTCATGCTAAAGATTGGATCGCCGGTCGAGGAGAGTTGATGGACCAGCTTTTTGGTCGGGGTGCCGTGGTCGAAGATGCCTTCGTCCGTCTCTTCGAGGATGATCATGCAACTGCCCTTGATGCGCGGATCGTCCGAGCCGACCGCGGCTGTGACAAAGTTGGCGAAGGCGATGTTGGTGATGAAGCGGCCCCGCTTGTCGACCTGCAGCCAGGGCTCTTCGCCCTCTTTCCACTCGGCCACACGCACCTTGCCGCTCAACATTCCAGTATCGACGCCGACGTAGGGGATGGGTTCTGTCAGCACAAATGCGCCGCGCCAGGGCTTGCGGTCTTCGCCGGGCTGCGGAGGGGCTGAGAGGCTCTTGTAGCGGTTGACCTGCTCGGGTGTCCCGCGCTCGTGAATGGGCGCCAGGGCCAGGAAGCCGGCGAGGCTGGCCGTGGCTGCGCCGCCATCTACCCAGGCCAGTTCGAAGGCAGCCAGCGAGAGCGCCAGATTCTTAGGGCCGGAGATGAACCCGCCCTCTTCGGGCTCCATGAAGGCCGCAGTGATGCCGGCGCGGTCAAATGCCTCCATCATGCTGTTCTTGCCGGGTGTCCATTCGTGGGTGTTGCGTTCGCCGGCCGCCACCAACTGGGCGACGGTTCCCCGCGCGACTCCGCGCGACGATTGAACCAGCATCTGCAGATCGAAACGGTCGGCAAAGCGCCATTGAATCTGGCGGACCGCGTCCCCAGGCAAGGTGAGCATCTCTTTTTCGTTGGAAACCGCAACCGTAGCCATAATTTGTGTCCTCAAGCAGCGGTCATATTGTCCTTGACCGGGCACACTGCCGGATGTGACCTGAATCACCTTGGCTTATCCGCCGATTAGGCAGGGGGATCTGTGGAATTAGGAGAGTCGAAGCCGGATAATTCGTAGTTTGTTCGCTTGCCATGAGGTTAAGCTGAGTTTAATGTGTGATCGGCGTCACTTGCTGTGGCGTAACGAAGCGAATATGACATGAAAGTCACGGGAAAACTCACAACGACCGGAAACCGGAACCACCATGAGGACAGCTTCTTCAGTTGCGCTGGTATTTGCCGCGTTCGCATTTCTGGCCGGCCCCGTGCAGGGCATGGCGCAGACGAACAGCGATTGCCTCGCCTGCCACGCGGATTCCGGCGTGCAGGATGCCTCGGGGCACAGCGTCAGCGTGGATGGGGGGAAGATTGGCGCCAGCCTGCACGGCAGCCTCAATTGCGTCGATTGTCACACGACGATCAAGGAGTATCCGCATCCTGAACAGATCACGCCGGTCAGGTGCGAGACGTGCCACGCCGACCAGGCCACGGCACTCGCCGGAAGCGTGCATTCGGTGAAGGCCGAGCATCCGTGCACCAGTTGCCATGGAGATGCCCACGCTATATTTCCAAAAGCAGACTCGAGGTCGGCGGTCTATCCGCTGAACGTTCCGCGCACCTGCGGCGCATGCCACGGCAACGCTGCGATGGCGAAGAAGCACGGACTGCCCAATGTCTATCCGATGTATATCGACTCGATCCACGGCTTCGCGCTCAGCAAAGAGGGGCTGCTGGTGGCGGCTAACTGCCAAAGCTGCCATGGATCGCATCACATCCTGAGCCACAACGATCCGCAGAGCCCGACTTACAAGGCGAATATACCCAAGACATGCGGAAGCTGCCACGCGGGAATTACCGCGAACTATATGGGCGGCGTCCACGGAAAGGCGATAGCACGCGGCGAACTGAAGGCGCCGGTTTGCACCGATTGCCACACGGCTCACGCGATCCTGCAGCCGACCGAGGCTGCCTTCCGCATGCAGTCGACGCCGATCTGCGGCTCGTGCCACAAAGAGAAGTTATCCACTTACCGCGATACCTTCCATTCGCAGTTAGGCGCGCTGGGCGGCTATGTGGAGACGGCGCGCTGCTGGGATTGTCATGGGGCGCACGATGTGTTGCCCGCATCGGACCCGCGGTCGCCGATCGCTCCTGCCAACCTGGTGACGACCTGCGGCAAGTGCCATGCGGGCGCAAATTCCAGTTTCGTGCAGTATCAGCCTCATGCCAATGCGCGCAACCGCAAGCTGAATCCCGCTCTTTATTTTGTGCGGCTGTTTATGAACCTGCTGCTGGCCGGCACACTGACATTCTTTGTGATTCACACCATACTCTGGCTGATCCGCTCGAGATACGACCAGGTCAAGAAGAGACTGGCGGAAGGAGGTAAGAATGCCTGATATCGAGCAAGCCGCAAATGACAACGGGGATAAGATCCCCGCTCAGTGCCGGTATTTCATGCGCTTCACGCGGGCGCAGAGATACCTTCACGCCGCGTTGTTTAGCAGTTTTCTCGGGCTGGCTGCGACGGGGCTTCCGCTGCGATTCAGCGAGAGCATCTGGGCACGCGGGCTGGCCAAGGGCGTCGGCGGATTCGGCGCGATTCTCTTCTTCCATAAGTTCTGCGCACTGGTGCTGACTGCGGCGTTTCTGATCCACGTGAAGGATCTCTTCACTCGCGCAATAGTTCATCGCGAGAAGGGAATCTTCTGGGGATCAACCTCGATGGTGGCTAACTGGAAGGATGTGAAGGATCTCTTCGGACACCTTCGCTGGTTCTTGGGAATGGGGCCAAAACCGAAGTTCGAACGCTACGCCTATTGGGAGAAGTTCGATTACTGGGCGGTCTTTTGGGGGATGATTGTCATCGGCTTCTCAGGCTATGCGATGTGGTTTGCGCCATTTTTCGCGAGGTTCCTGCCCGGCTGGGCGCTGAATGCAGTGCTGGTGATCCACAGCGAAGAAGGACTGCTTGCGATCCTGTTTATCTTTTCGATTCACTTTGTCAACACCCATCTACGCCCGGATAGCTTTCCAATGGATATGGTGATTTTTACCGGCGTGGAGAGCGAGGAAGAGTTCAAGTACAAGCGGCCATTGGAGTATGAGCGGCTGAAGGCGCAGTGGAAACTGGCACCGAGAGCCGCAGAAGCGCCGGCCACCTGGTTTCTCAGATTCTCCAAAGTCGTTGGATTTACCGCCATCCTGATTGGCCTGGTGCTTCTCGTGTTGACACTGAGCGCGTACTTCAGGGAATGATGGGGCATAGGATGTCTTCATTGAGCGGGTTGAAAGAAAAGAATAAAGCTCTTTTCCGACTCCTCGCTCTATCCCTGCTGGCGTGGGCTTGTGCGGCTCATGCGGAGCATCAGCCCACGGATAGCGAGTGCCTTGCCTGCCACGGCGACTCCACGTTATCTACAGAGATCAACGGCAGGCAAGTCAGCCTGTATGTGGATGACGGCAAGCTGAAGCACTCGATCCACGGCGATCTTTTTGCCTGCGTGGATTGCCACAAGGATGTAAAGGGTCTAGCGCATGAGACCACGCCGAATAAGGTCCGCTGCGCCGAGTGCCACGCCGATGCGCAGGAGGCTTATTCGCACAGTCTTCATGCCAAAGACTACCGGGCAGGGGGGGCGGGGGCTAACTGCCAGGATTGCCACGCCGGCGCACACGAGATACTGGCTGCCGCAGACGCCAAGTCACCGGTGAATCACGCCAACATTCCAGTTACATGCGGCCGGTGCCACGGACAGAAGTTTCTGATGGAGGCGAATGGGGAGAGTGCGCAGCCTTTCATCTCCTATCAGGCGAGCGTGCACGGCCACGCCACAGCGAATGGATCGACAAAGGCCGCGGTCTGTACCGATTGCCACGGGGCGCACGAAATACTCTCCGCTAGCGACGCCAAGTCGCCCATTTATGAATTCAATGTTCCCGAGACCTGCGGCAAGTGCCACACGGAAGTCTCAAAGACCTTCATGGAGAGCATTCACGGGCAGGCGATTGCACGGGGAAACGGGCTGGCCCCGGTGTGCACGGACTGCCACGGAATTCACTCGATCAAGGCGCACGTCGACCCGAACTCATCTGTTTCGGAGCAGAATGTTGCGCGCACCACCTGCGCGCGCTGCCATGAAGGCGTACGGCTCTCGCAGGAGTTCGGCGTGGCAGGCAATCGCGTAACGAGTTATCTGGATAGTTATCATGGATTGGCCTCCAAGGGAGGCTCGGCAATAGTAGCCAACTGCGCCAGTTGCCATGGCGTGCATAACATTCTTCCGTCCAGCGACCCACGCTCGACGATCAACCGCGCGAATCTCGACGCAACCTGCGGCAAGTGCCACACGGGAGTTACCAAGAAGTTCACACTGGCCAAGGTTCACATGGACGCCTCCAGCGCAAAGGATATTGGCTCGGTGGCCGTGCGCTGGGTGAGATGGTTTTACCTGATCCTGATTGCCGCCGTGATTGGCGCGATGTTTCTGCATAACGCGATCATCTGGCGAAGCAAGGCTGTGGCCCGGCGCTCGATACAGAACCCGATGATGACGCGCATGAGCACGAATCAGCGCTGGCAGCATCTTGTTCTGCTGACGAGTTTCATCGTTCTGGTGATTACCGGCTTCGCGCTCAAGTTTCCGGACTCATGGCTGGCCGAGGCGCTGGCCATGAGCGAAAGGCTGCGCAGCATTACTCACCGCGTGGCGGGTGTCATTCTGATCGGCGTGGGAATCTACCACGTCTTCTACCTGGCGATCACAAGGGACGGACGAAGACTGATCTGGGACTTTGCTCCCCGGCCGAAGGACGCTTTCGATGCCTGGGGTACGATCTGCTACTACCTCGGAGTCAGAAAGAACAAGCCGAAGTTCGGCCGCTTCAGTTATGCGGAGAAAGCTGAATACTGGGCTCTGGTCTGGGGGACGGCGCTGATGGGCATGACCGGCGCGATGATGTGGGCCAAGGTCTGGGTCGGCGACCTGCTGGCGCGCTGGTGGGTTGACATAGCTACCGCCGTTCACTTCTATGAGGCGATTCTGGCTACGCTGGCGATCATTGTCTGGCACTTCTACCAGGTGTTCTTCGACCCTGATGTTTATCCGATGAACTGGGCCTGGTGGGACGGCAAGATGCCGGTCGAGCACTATCGGCATGAACATGAGCTGGACGAGGCGTCGCTTCCGGCGACCGACTCCAAAGGAACAGACGGGGAAGAGAACGAGCCTCGATCCGAAGAAGACGGGGTGTAACAATGTGGGCTGCTCGTTGACAGCGCCGGCGCAGCGTTCTAGAATTCCTGCGCTTGTGAGATGCTGATTTCACAATGCGTGAAAGGCTCGATGAAGATGGTGTTGGCGAGATGGTTTCGAGTGCTTGGATTGGCTTCGATTGCGCTGAATATCAGTCTTGCATTCGCAGCACAGGCTGGCAATCCGGAGGCTATTGAGCAGAAGCTCTTCGCGGAATTCAAGCCAACTGTGATTGCGGCGGACCGTTCGGAGATCATCACCACTGGAGACAGGGTCGTAATCCAGAAACCGGGGCTTACGATGTATGCCGTTGCCTCGCCGATGGCGCCTCTGTTCACCTACAGGAACGGAAAGATCGGGCGCGGTTTGACCGGCCTTGGCAAGGATGTGGAGATCTCCGTCAAGACTCCGGGAGGAACCGCGGCCGATTACGCGCACCGCTCATTTTCTCCGGGGGAAAAATGCTGGGTTACCGGAGTTCAAGTCGAAAAGGATGGAGTGCTTTTTCTGCTCTACAGCGATCGATATGAGGATACGCATTACTACGCGAGTCTGAAGATCGCCTTTCCCAACAAGAAGGAGGTTCCGCAGGCGGACGAAGCTCTGCAACTCGTGGCTGAGGTGCTGACGGTTGCGCCACCGGAAATTCACACCGAAATGCCCGCTCCTGCAGTTCCGGTTGCTCCCGTTGTCAATCCCGCACCGAAGAGCCAGCCGGCCAGTGTCTCGGGCAGGTACAACTTTGATGAGGGGGACTCGCAACTCAACTTCGTTTCCGATACAGGGTGCATCATGATCGGCCCGGGCGGCACACAGAGCGCCGGAAAGTACCGCGCGAAAGGAGATGCGCTGATCATGGATTGCACGGTGACGGGAAGCTCCTTCAATTTGAAGATCCAGGGAGATAAACTGGTCGCCGAAGATGGACATTTCTGGCTTCGGGAGACCGCCGCGCCGCCGCTCCCGCCGAGCATCACCATCGGACAGACCAAGGCTCAAGTGAGCGCAGCTTTAGGGCAGCCGGTAAAGGTCTCAAAGGCGGGAGGGAAGGAGATCTTCTATTACAAGGACATGAAAGTGACCTTCACAAACGGAAAGGTCTCTGGGGTTGAATGAGACATTGAGGTAGTACGACAGGGCGGCTGGGAGGTGGAAGTGCGGAGAGCGAGAAGCGGATGAGAACGGGCTCGGTCCGACGTCCGGTATCGGCGCGAGGGTTGCGGCAACGGATCGACGCAACCTGGCCGAGAGAGGATTCATCGTAATTTAAAGAGACATCCCCGTAACAACGGAATATTCCTGCGGTGGCGATGCTCGCCTCAAGAGGCGATGGCTGCAAGATGCGATCAATCATCATTTTCTTGACAGTCGCAAAGCCGTGATGTACGTTTTAGGGGTTTACAGGTACATTCCCCAAAACATCTATGAGACGGAAAAGGAATATGACTCAGATGCGATGGTTTTGCGCGTTCGGTTTGGCCTTTATTTCGGCGGGATTCACCATTGGGATGGAAGCCCAGGCAGGTGACCCTGCGACGCTGATTCAGGAGAAGCTAGTCTCTCAGGTTAAGGTGACCAAGGCCACTGCTGATCGTTCGGATATCGTTACGGCCGGCGACGTCGTGGTGCTGCACAAAGATGGGCTGATGATGTGCAGTTCGTCTTCTTCCTACGCATTCTCAAACACTTATATTGGCGGGGTTCTGGCCGCGAATTACAAGAATCGCGCAAAAGACGCGATCAAGTCCTTTGGCCTGGGGCATATCCCGGTCTTCGGCAGTGGGGTCAGCGCAGGGGACGCCGCCAACAACGGCTGCCCATCGCGGAAGTTTGTCGCGGGGGAGAAGTTCTGGATTACCGGAATTGCCGCCCAAAAGGATGGCATCCTGGTCAGCACATTCAGCGATCCCTACCCGGATCCTTCAGGAAACCAGGTTCGCTATTACGGGGAGATCAAATTCCAGTTTGCGAAGGGCCCCATGCCGAGGCCGGAGGAATTTGCGAAGACCTTCTCCGAATTGATCACGGTTCAGCCTGCGGACGATCAGGGCGGGCAAGGGGGCCAGGGAGATCAAGGCAACCAGGCTGCGGCGGCACCAGCACAAGCAGCTCCGCCAGCAACTGCGCCGGCTCCTGCCCCGATGCAGGACATTGCTCCCCCGCCGCCGCCGACCGACGCTCCTCCTCCGACCATCGCCCTTGGCCAGACCAGGGACCAGGTAACCGCCGCCTTCGGGAAGCCGACGAAAACGGCTAAACTCGGCGCGAAGGAGATCTACTATTACCAGGACATGAAGGTGACATTCACCAACGGCAAAGTCAGCAATGTTGAGTAGAGTCTTCACACGTCGAGGCGGAACGCGAGCCATCACAAAGATCGAGGATTTCGATGAAAATGCATGTGCTTCACAAAGTCACGAGAAAAGCCTTCGTAGCAACGATTTTCGCCGTGCTTCTGGGGTGGGGCAGCTTAGCGGGCGCCTCCAATAGCAATAAACCCGCGGCACCTGCCAAACCCGCGCCAGCTGCCAGCAAGCCAGCCGGAGGCGCGGCACCTCACACTGCGGCGAGCGGAGGCACGCACGGCGCGACTGCGACAGGAACGCACGCTACAACCACGACCACGACCGGCTCGCATGGGCCGACTGCGAACGGCACTGGCGCGCACACGACTACCACCACCACCGGCTCGCACACCACGACGACCACGGCCGGTGCAGGGCACACGACGACCACCACGACCACGACCCACACCACGACAACCACCGGCGCGCACTCGGTGACCGGCGCAGGTGCCGGAGCGCATCCCAGTGTCGGCGCTGGTGCAGGCGTCCACCCTGGCGGCGCAATGGGTGCCGGAGCGCACGGGCCCGCGGGCGGGGCCAGCCACTCGGCCTTCAACCATCCGGCGCCCAGAGGGGCTTCGGAGCACGTCACCAGGAGCGGCAGCGCAGTGCGCATGCGTCCAGGCGGACGAGTTAGCGATGTGCACGACGCCCGGCGCGGAATGGATGTTCACCATGGCTTGGCCGGCGGGCACAGGGTTTCAATGGAGCGCCATGACGGCAGTCGCCTGGTGGCCGAACGGGGCCGTCGCGGATATGTAGAGCGCGGCTATCATTACCGTGGCCATGACTTTGGCCGCCGAGCTTACTTCTATCATGGGCATGAATACAACCGCTTTTATCGCGGCTATGGCTATCGCGGGATGTATCTGAACGTTTATGCCCCGGGATTTTACTATGGTCCGGCATTTTATGGCTGGGCATACAACCCCTGGGCGGCGCCGATCGCCTTTGGATGGGGATGGGGGGGCAGCCCCTGGTTTGGCTTTTACGGCGGTTACTTCCAGCCCTATCCGGTGTACCCCTCGGCAGCCTTCTGGCTGACGGACTATATCATCTCGCAGGATCTACAGGCTGCCTACGCTGCCCATCAGGAGGCGGCCGAGGCTGCAAGCCAAGTTGCCGCCTCCGGCAGCCAGCCGGTGCTCACTCCCGAAGTGAAACAGATGATCGCCGACGAGGTGAAGGCCCAATTGGCGCTGGAGAACCAGGAGGCCCAGCAGACCGCAGCCAACCAGGACGTGGACCCCGCCTCCAGCGGGATTGCGCGTCTTTTGAGCGATGGGCGGCCGCATGTCTTCGTGGCGGGCGGCAACCTGGACGTGACGGACGCCAGCGGGCAGGAGTGCGCGGTTAGCGACGGCGACACGCTGCAACTGCGCGAACCGCCGCCCTCAGATTCCACCTCGGCGAATCTGGTCGTTCTCTCCAGCAAGGGGAAGCCGGAGTGCCAGATCTCTCTGACTGTCCAGGTGCAGTTGACCGACCTGCAGGAGATGCAGAACCACATGCGGGAGACCATCGACCAGGGCCTGAAGGATCTGCAGGAAAAGCAGGGAAAGGGCGGTTTGCCGGCGGCTCCGCCTTCTGCGCAGGCCCCGCCTGTTGAGGCGCAGTACGCCTCTGCAGCGCCTCCGCCCGAAGCGAACCTGGCCACAGATATTCAGCAAGCCGACCAACAGAGCGCCGAAGCTGAAAAGGACGTGACCGCCGAGGCGGCGCAGGATAACGGCGGGGCTGGCGGAGCAGCTGCAGTGGCTCCGGCGGCTCCAGCGTCGGTTGAGCTAGGACAGTCCGTCGATCAGGTGAAGGCGGCTCTTGGCGCGCCGGCACGAATGGCGAATCTGGGCTCCAAGGTCATCTACTACTACAGTGATGGGATGAAGGTCGTCTTCAAGGACGGCAAGGTGAGTGACGTTCAGTGATCTGGGCTTGAGGAACGGGAGAGAGTCGGCGATTCTCTCCCGCGCTCATGGCATTATTTGCAAGATGCGGCCCTGCGGATCTCAGTAGATATCAGGAAGGCATTCCGTTTGAGGATATAGAAAAGACTCGAAGCGGTCTCGGTTGTCGTCTTACATTCCCTAAGGGGTTAAATCTCCCAGCCTTATAGGGCATTTTACGGCACAGCTAAAGCCGTGCGCTTTTAAAAGAGCGGCCAGTTCAGAGTTTGGCTATGCGTAGTCGATGGGGTGCTTGCTGAGCCACCGCTCATCGCGCACCTTGCCTATTTTCTTCATTGCGTTGCCGGCGACGCTTGCGCTTAACTCGCGGCTCTCCCAGGCAAGGCCGGCGCCAAGACCGATGGCGCATCCCAGCAGACCGTAGGCAAAGATCGCTGTCTTGGATTTCTGCCGGCAGAGCGGATAGCTGATGACGACGCCCAACGCCGCTCCGATCGCGGCCGGCACGATGGCGCCCTTGGCCACTTCCTCAAGAAACGGAACCACGGGTTGTCCGTCGAAGAACTCCTCCTGGCCGGACCGCGCGCCTTCGATTCCGGAGTCCACCAGCCGCCGGCCATAATCGACATTCGTCTTCACCCACTCGCCCAAGCTCATGGAACCTCCTCGTGGTCCTGGAAATACCCCTCAAGTCTATCAGATTGCCAAATTCGGGATGAAGGAGATGTCTTCGGTCATTCCCTCATTGTGAACGAATCGGTTCTGGAGGCAGCTGCGATTCAAATCGGGAGTCTGCCAGAGCCGGACCACGTGCATTATCATCGTCCCACCTGCACATGATCGGATGATTACAAGCCTTGCGCAGCGAGTGGGTGGAATGAGAATCGCGTACATGCTCACCTCGCTCGGCGTTGGCGGAGCGGAACGGCAGGTCGTGGCGCTGGCTGAGCGGATGGCTGCGCGCGGCCATGCTGTCTCGCTGCTCGTGCTGCGGCCCCGGCAATCCGAGGAGTGGCCGACGACAGTCGAATGCATTTACCTTGGCATGCGCAAGACTCCATTCAGTTTTCTTGCAGGTCTCGATAGAGCACGCCGTTTCCTGCGCGCCTTCAAGCCGGAGCTGATCCACAGCCACGTTTTTCCGGCCAACATGGCGGCGCGACTGCTGCGTCTCCTCGGAAGCCCGCCCGTTCTTTCTACCGTCCACAATGTTTATGAAGGCTCATGGCTGCGGATGCTGGCCTACCGGCTTACCGACTCTCTGAGTTGCTCGACAACCGCTGTGAGCCAGGCTGCCGCAAATCGTTATGTGCGCCTCAAGGCAGTGCCCGCGCACAAGTGCTCAGTGGTTACGAATGGGGTCGATACGGCGGAGTTCGATACCGATCATGAGCGTCGCGATCGTTTGAGAGATGAGGTGGGGGCAGGAGACGATTTTATCTGGCTGACAGCGGGGCGCATCGCGCCGGCCAAGGACTATCCGAATCTCTTGCGGGCCTTTGCCAGGATGACGGAGTTCGATGCGCATGCGCGGTTGTGGGTTGCCGGAGAAGGAGATGTAGATGAGGTCGACGCTTTGACGGCGCTCGCCAAGGAACTTGGCTTGCATCGGCGTGTCAGCTGGCTGGGTCTGCGCCGCGATATGTCTGCCCTGCTCGATGCCGCGGATGGTTTTGTGCTGGGCTCGGCGTGGGAGGGAATGCCGCTGGCCGTCGGTGAAGCGATGGCCATGGAGACGCCCGTTGCGGCTACCGATGTGGGCGGCGTGCGCGAGTTGGTTGGCAATGCCGGGGTTGTCGTTGCGGCGAAAGATCCGGAGAGCCTGGCGCAGGCGATGCTTGGGCTGATGCGGACTTCATCGGAGTCTCGAGGCGCATTAGGCCGCTCGGCTCGCGAACGCATAAAAACGCAATTCAGCATGGACGCCAAGGCTGACGAGTGGGAGGCGCTCTACAGAGTCCTGCTGGAGAAGAAAGCATGATCGCACCCGCTATTTCGCGTCGAAATGGCGCGGCTTGGTGTTCGCGTCTCGCAGCGCCTGTGGTCGTGGCAGCCGCACTCCGGTTGGCGTTGCTGGCTGCGACCCTCTTCCGCACCGGTACCAGTGTCATCGCCAGCGGCGATACTGCCAGCTATCTCGAACCGGGGCGCAATCTGTTACTCCATGGCCGATTCTTCACAGGAGTTCTTCCCGAAATCGATCGCACTCCGGGCTATTCGCTCTTTCTGGCCCTCGCCAGCTTGCCGGGCATCACCGCAGCTGCTCTGGAGCAGGTGATTCTGTCCGCGCTCACGGTGGTGCTGGTCTGGAGGCTGGCCCGCGCCGTCTTTGAAGACGATCGCACAGCCCTCACGGCGGCCTGGCTCTTCGCTTTTGAACCCGTCTCGATTATCTATTCCGTTCGCTTGATGCCAGAGACGCTGTTTCTCGCGCTTCTTCTGCTCAATCTGGAGCGAATGGTGGTTTTCCTTCGCGGCGGTCGTCTGCGCACGCTGGCCGCGGCTGGATTGTGGCTGGCCGCGGCGACCTTTGTGCGCCCGGTCAGCTACTATCTCCCAGTCGCGCTGGCGCTTGGTCTGGCCGTTCTGCTGGTGCGCGTTCCCGGCCTTCGCTGGACGGCGCCTACCGTGCTGCTGCTCAGCGTCATTCCGTGGCTGGCGGCGTGGCAGGCGCGCAATTTGCTGGAGACCGGCTTCGGAGGATTCTCCAGCATCGTCGCCAGGAATCTCTACTTCTATCAGGCGGCCGAGGTCGCCGCTCGCGTCGAGCACCAGTCCTTCGCCGAGGAGCAGAGCGCCTTCGGCTATCCCAACGAGCAGACCTACCTCGCGCGTCATCCTGAGCAAATCGGATGGGGCCAGGCGCGTCGTACCGCCTTCATGGGCTCCGAGGCGCGGCGCGTTCTGGGCGCAAATCCTGATACGGTCTTGAAGGTGCAGTTGGAAGGCACGGCGATGGTTGCGTTCACGCCCTGCGCCGCCGATCTGTTGCGTCTCGTGGGCGCTTATCCCGAGGACGGGCCAAAGCACGTGGTCAACGAAGGGCCATTGCAGTCGGCAATGCGGCTAGCGCATCTGCATCCCTGGCAGGCAGCTCTGATGGCCATGCTTGAGCTTGTGCTGCTGAGTTATTATCTGCTGGCGGCGCGTGGAGTGTTTTCGGGCTGTGCACGCCGCGAGGTGCTTTTGCTCTTGCTGGGTGTTTCTCTTTACTTTCTCGCTGTCTCAGGAGGAGCGCAGGCGGTGGGACGTTTCCGGCTGCCGGTGATGCCTGCCGTCTTGGTCTTTGCGGCAGCTGGCTTGCGGTGCAGATCCATGTTCAAACGAAGGACCGCTTCACGTGAACAGAGCAGCCGGTCTGTTGCGCGAAGTTCAGAAAGTGCCTGCATGATAACCTTATCGGCGAATGAGTTTAGTCTTCTTTTCCGGCAGCGGATGTGGTTAGATCGAGGGCTGGAAGGACTTTGTATGCGAGCAGCAATTGCCGGTCGAGTGATGTGCTGCGCCCTGCTGTGCGCGGCGGTTGGCTTGGGAGGAAACATGGCGCAGGCGCAGACAAAGACTCAGAATGCGGTGTTGGTGCTCGATCATGGCTGGCAATTCAGGCAGGTCGCGGCTGGCGCGCAAGCTGAAGATGGCTGGCTTCCCGCGACGGTTCCCGGCGATGTACATCTGGATCTGCTTGCCAATAAGAAGATCGACGACCCTTTCTTCCGCGACAACGAGAGCAAGCTGCAATGGATAGAAAAGGAGAGCTGGGAGTATCGGGTGAACTTCACGGTTACTCCGGCCATGATGGCGCGTTCCAATGTGGACTTGGTCTTCGACGGGCTCGATGCGGCGGCGCAAGTCACCTTGGATGGCGAGAAGGTGCTCTCGGCCGACAACAGCTTTCGCGTCTGGCGCGTGGCCGCAAAGAGCCATCTGCACGCCGGCAAGAATATGCTGCGCGTCGTCTTCCCATCGCCGATCAAGGCGGCCGCCGATGCTGCCGCCAGCGACTTCTTCCGCGTTCATTCAAAGACCGAAGAGAAGACCTACATCCGCAAGCCGGCCTACGAATACGGCTGGGACTGGGGGCCGCGATTTGTGACCAGTGGGATCTGGAAGCCGGTGCGAATCGAGGCCTGGGACAGGGTGCGCATCGCCGACTTCGCCATTCGCCAGCGCGACGTGAGCAAGGATGTGGCGCATCTCGATGCTGAGGTCGAGATTGAATCAGCTGCCGCGGGAGTCGCCCATCTGACATTCGAACATGATATGTGCGGCGTCTATACACGAAACTCAACATTTGATGGCATTCGTGATGTGACGCTGCAGGCCGGACGCAATGTCATCGACTTCCCGATCGAGATCAAGAACCCGCACCTATGGTATCCAGCCGGCTATGGCGGCCAGTCCCGTTACAGTTTTTGGGTGAAGGTCACGGTTGGGCAGCAGCTAGTCGATACCGGCAGCATTGTCACCGGCTTGCGCTCCATCGTCCTCGACCGCCATCTCGATAAATGGGGCCGCAGTTTTCAGCTCATCGTCAATGGCATTCCGGTCTTCGCCAAGGGCGCGGACGTGATTCCCTTTGACAGCTTTCCCAATCGCGTGACCACTGCCAATTACCGCCGCATCCTCGAGTCGGCGCGCGGCGCCAACATGAACATGATTCGCCACTGGGGCGGCGGCTACTACGAGAGCGACGAGTTCTATGCGATCTGCGACGAACTGGGCATCATGGTCTGGCAGGACTTCATGTTTGGCAACGACTGGCAGCCTGGCACGTATGCATTCAAGCTCAATATCGAGGCTGAGGCCGAGGACCAGGTGCGCCGTCTGCGCAACCATCCCAGCATCGTCATTTGGTGCGGCAACAACGAGACTGAGAGCGCCTTCAACTGGGGTGAACGCAAGACTCTGCCGGCAGATGTCAAGTTTTTGATGTGGCAGGACTATCTCACCGAGTTCAGCGGCATCTTGCCCAGAGTTGTCGCGCGACTCGATGCGGAGACGCCTTACTGGCCCAGTTCGCCGAGTTCTGACTATGAAGCCGTCTCGCCCGTCTATCACTCCGGCGACGACCACTTCTGGGATGTGTGGCATGGGCGCGTGCAGTTTGCGACCTACGAGACCGACCACTCGCGCTTTGTTACAGAGTTTGGATTTCAGTCGTTTCCGGAGATGAAGACGATTGAAGCCTTCACGCAGCCGGAGGATCGCGCGGGCATCTTCACGCCGGTAATGTTGGCCCACCAGAAAAACAACGAAGGCAACTCGATCATCCACGATTATTTGCTCAGGGACTACTCCGAGCCGAAGGACTTCGCGAGCTTCCTCTACGTGAGCCAGGTCTTGCAGGCCGAGGGCATCAAGATCGGCGCGGAGCACTGGCGCCGCTCGCGGCCGGAAACGATGGGCACGATCTTCTGGCAGTTGAACGATTGCTGGCCGGTGGCCTCGTGGTCGTCGATCGACTATTACGGACGCTGGAAGGCGCTGCAATACTATGCGCGGCGCTTCTATGCGCCGATCCTGGTTTCACCGCACGTCGAGGATGGCGCGCTGAAAGTCTACATCGTCAGCGACAAGACAAAAGCCGAACCGATGACGCTGCGCGTGAGGCTAATGAACTTCGATGGCAAGGTGCTGATGGAAGAGACCAACGCCGTGAGCGTCGAGCCGCTTGCGAGTAAGGTCTATCTTGACTGGCCGCTGAAGAAGCTCGCCGACGCGGGCGCGGCCGACACCTCGCGCGTTTTTGTCGTTGCCGACGTGCGGGTCAGCGGCGCAACCGATTCCACAGCGAACGAGACAGTGATCTCACGCAACCTGGTCTACTTGGCTCCAGTTAAGGATGTTCATTTGAAGCCTGCACAGTTGAAGGTTGAAACGAGCGGCGCAAACGGAAGCTACAAAGTTCGCATCGCCTCTCCGGTACTCGCGCGCAGTGTCTATCTCGCCTTTGGCTCTCTCGATGCGGATGTCTCCGATAACTATTTTGACCTATTGCCGGGAGAGACGGCGGAGATTGCCGTCAAGTGTACGGCTTCGCTCGATGTGCTGAAGGCGCAGTTGAAGGTTATCTCACTCACGGATGCGTTTGCGGGTGATCGGCAGGGCGCGACAATCGGCGCGTCACGGTAGTGGGTAGCCTGCGTTGAGTCTAGGTGCCCCATCCCTGCGAGTTTTAGTTTTTGTCGCAAGGTCGGGTTGTCACGAACCTCGATGATCCATCAGAACGAGAAGACCGCCTGCACGAAGATGCGCCGCGCAGCCGAGCCTTGCGAGAAGATTCCTCCGGCGAGGCTAGTTGATCTTCCAAACTGATTGCCGGGCCCGTACATTCCAGTGTTTGGATCGAGTGTCGGAATGATGGTTCCGTTCGGTTGACCTTTGTCGATGTCGTTGAAGAGGTTCAAGGCCTGGGCGCTGAAGGTAAGCGAGTACTTCCGGCCGGTGGTGTTGCCGCTGCCACCCAATCCCATGGGACCGCCGGGGCCACCGCCAAAGCCGCCGCCGCCCGGGCCGCGTCCACCGCCGCCGGGGCCACCACCACCCGGCGGCGGCCCACCCGGAGGCGGGCCATTTGGCAATCCGCCGGCTTGTTGCGGGGTTGCGGAGACTGCCTTGGGACCGATGCCGATTGCCCGGCTGATGCGCAGATTCACGGCCACCGCCGCTGGACTATTTCCGAGGTTGACAGGGATAGGCGTGTAGCCGATCGCCGGCGTCGTATCAAGGCAGCCGAAGCTGGTTTCAACGAATTCGGATGAGCCGGATTGGCATTGCGCATCGGTCGCGGACGCGGGGCGCTGATTGAAGAAATTATTTAGCGGGTCGGTGGGTAGCGTGATGTTGTAGGGACGGCCGGACTGCGCCACCAGGAAGGGGCTGAGGCGGATGCCCCAGGGCGCGCTATAGTTGCCCATCATGAAGAGCATGTTGCGCGCTACGAAGCCCGCGCGACCGTAGTTTTTGTCAAGACTGTAGGCGTCAACGGCGCTGCCGTTGTTGTTGCCGTTGGCGTATGAAAGCGTGTAAAAGCCGGTGAGGTTCAGGTTCTTAGTGATTTTGGAGTTCACGCTGGCGATGAGCTGATTCTGCTTGAAGATTGCCTCGGGGAAGAATTCGTTCATGAATCCGCCACTGTTATGCAATGGATTTCCATCCGTTGCCTGGTTGGCGTTGCGAGTAATGGCCTGGTGAACGCCGAAGGAATGCATGTAAGTGAGTGTGAGACTCGTGGCGGAGGTCAACTGCCGCTCCAGGCTGACGCTGCCCTGTTCGTTGTAGGGCGAGTGATACTTGGGATCGATCTGGTACCGCACCGGCGAGGATGAACCGCTGCTCGAGCAGTTGCCTGACTGCAGAATAGTCGCGTCGAGTGAGGTCTCCGTCGAGTTGCAGTTTGGATCGACCAGGACAAACTGATTCTGGATGTCGGCGAAGTGAACGCTCTTCAGGTTGCCGGTTCCCATGCGGTCGTAGAAGAAGCCATAGCCGGCGCGGAGTACGGTCTTGGCCTTTTTATCCTTGCCGTTTCCATCCAGAGCGTAGGCCATCGCCGCGCGCGGCGCCCAGTCGTCGTGATCCGAGATATGATTCTGTGCCTCCCAGCGGATGCCGCCGGAGAGCGTGAGCCGGGGGCTGAACTTCCAATCGTCCTGCGCATAAAGGGCAATATCGAAGACGTTGGCAACGGAAGAGTCGCAATCGCCGGCACCGGCACAACCGGTATAACTGGCGGAAGAGGGACCAAAGCCGGCAGCCACGAGATCACTGAAGGTCTGGGGATCAGTTGTGCTGGCAAGCCCGTTGGCCATTGCCAGGTAGCTGCTCGGCGTAGCGAAGGTGAACGAGCCGTTGAAGCCGCCGTTGGTAAAGGTTGCGTCCCTGGAGTCGCGCATGCGCGTGCCAAACTTGATAGCGTGTGAGCCGTGGCTCATCGTGGTCATGTTCTGGAATTCGAGGCGCGTGTAGTGGTCGCGGCTCTGCTGGCCTGAATAGCCGCCGCCGGTGAAATCGCCCTGCACGTTGATCGTGGCTGCGGTTGAGTCGGGATAGTGATTCTCATTCTGCCGTTCAAATTGGAAGCGGCTTTCGGTGACGATGTGATCGTTGACGATGAAGGCATCGCTCATCTGCACGGTGTGGTCGGTGTTCGATTCGTGCGTGGAGGCGCTGGATAGCGATCCTCCGTTCAGATCGTTGTGCTCGGATTCAGCCCAGAAGCCATAACGTGCCGTGAAGGTGTTCTTCGCGCCCAACTGAAGGTCGATGCGCGCCGAGGCGTTGTCGCGAATGCGGCGATTCAATTGATTGACTCCGTAATCGATGCAGGAGAAGAAGGGGCCTGTGCCTGTGCAGTCTGAGTTTGCGCCAGAGGTGTCGTCGAGGATCGCATCGGGAACCTGCCACGCATTGATGGTCTCGGTGTTGCGCTGCTCGGCGCTGAGGAAGAAGGATGCTTTCTTGGAGAGCGAACCGCTCAGCGTGCCGTTGAACTGGTAGCTGTAGTAAGGCGGAATGACCGGCGTAAATGGGTTGCCGGTATTGAAGGCTTGGTCGTTGCCTTGAACAAATAGCTGGCCGCGAAGCCTGTCGGTTCCAGGCTTGGTGAGAATCTCGATGCGGCCGTAGCCGATGCGGTCAAACTCGGAAGAAAAGGGATTCTGGTTGATGCGAATCTCGCGGATGGCCGACTTGGGCGGAAGCTGGCCGCCGCTAAAGCCATCGATGTAAATCTGCCCGCCATTCGGTCCCGCCGAGGGGCCGGCGAGGGCTGTCAACTCATTCGATAGCTCATCCGGGTCGTCGGAAAACGCATCCAGATCCTTGTCCTTGAGGACCAGGGAACTCGCGTTGCCGCCTGCCTCGACGCTGACCATCGGCGACTCGTCGGTGACCACTACGCTCTGCTGCTCGGTCTCGACGGCCATCGAGATGTCGACGCGCTTCACCTGTCCCGCTGAAATCTGGATGGCCGGCATCTCGAAAGGAGCGAAGCCCGCGAAGCTTGCATGAACGATGTAACTGCCGGGCGCAAGACCACTGACCTGATAAGCGCCGCTTGCATCCGCGATTGTTGTGGCCACTGCATCGCCCGCTGGCGTAGTGATGGTTACGGCTGCGCCCGGAATCAGCGCTCCTGTCTGGTCGGCGATACGCCCGTGCACGCTGGCCGTGGCCACAGGAGCCGGCTGGGAGGCGATAGTGGCCGACGCGTTCGGGGCTTGCGCCAGGGCGGCAATGCTAGCGAGCCCCAATGCCATGGCAATCAAAAAATTGGTTAAGCAATGCAGTTTTGGGTACACGTATTCCTCGCTTGTTCTTTGCCGATTGTGTGAATATCTACTGGGCGACGTCCGGTGCGTTCGTATTCATGCTCCAATTTGCAAGCAGGTCCCGGCTTGCCGCCGGCGCCTCAAGAAGCGGCTCGACACCCGCCAGCAGAGTGATGGCTGTGACCTCGCTCTCGCCTTCGGTGGAGACCAACATCACCGCTTCACCCTTCTGGAGATCGCTGAGCGGAATGGCCGGGAGGCGGTTGAGCATCTGCTGCGGATCGCCGCCCGCTCCCCCTTGACCGCCGTTCTGGCCAGCCCATGGGCCTGCGCCGCCCGGACTGGGACTGCCTGCGCCGCCTGCCGTCCCTTTCAACCGCGTCGCCAGCATCGTCGCCATGCGCTCCGGCAACCGCTTCATTTGAGCATCCGCCGTGACATGAATGATCACCGGCTTCTTGGTCGCAAGATCTTTGGCTACGAGCGTCGAGGCTGCCGTGTCGATCGATGTGATGGTTCCGGCGATATTGCGAAAGCTGCCTGAGACGACCTCATCGGCAGCGATCTCCGATCCATCCGCGTTCCTTGTGCCACGCGCGCGTAGCTGGTCGCCGGCGTGAATCGCATCGATCGACGCCGGGAGAGCAGCGTCAAAGCGGACCGAAGTCGGCGCATAACGCTTCAAGATCGTCGTTTGGGCTGTATGCACAGTGACTGTCTTCGCCATAGCTCCCGCGCCGCTGCTCAGCAGGATGACTCCCGAGGTTCGATCCACGCTCTTGACCAGTCCGCCTACTCCGCGCCGTTGCCAATCTTCACGGTCTTTTTGTTGCTTCAGTGCCAGGTCCGCCTGCTTCACGGCGATAATCTGCAAAGCTACCGAAGGTCCTGCGGGCGCGCCGGGATCGAGCTTTACCAGTGCGCGGTCACCTACAGCCAAATCGGCGAACTGGATCGTCTCCGCAGTACTCAGGTCTTTTTGGCCGGGCGCGATGCGCTTCAGCACCGCCGATGCGGGGACCTTAACCTGGTGCTCGCCGTCGGCATCGGTCTTTACGGTGATCGTATCGCCGCTAATGGCGGTGATGGCTCCCACAAGCCGTGAGGCTGCCTGTGCAAAGGCAAGGTTCCCGGTCGACAAAAACACGACGATCAGTGCCGCGGCGACGAAAATGCGATTGGTCATCTTGCTCCTCATGAACTAACTCTCCACTGGCCAACGCCACCCGGCGCTCAGTACGGATATCTCATCACTGCTTCGGTAGACGAATCAGGGCGTCAAAAGGTTGAGCGGGGTCTCCGCCCATCGGCCAGATTGCCGGAAAACCGCTGAATTCGTGCCTGAAAGGTTTTTTTCGGCGTATCGTTGGGATTCGAATCTCAGAAAGGGCAGATAACCGCAGCCGCTTACTGAGCGAGCTCTTCCGTCTCCTGAGAAGTATAACCGCCCGAAGGCGTGGGAACTACGTGCGTAAGTCGCCGGCTGTGCACCACGACCGTGCTTCGGTACCAGAGATTGACGGCAGGAAGATCGCGGGCCAGGAGCTGTTGCGCTTCGACGTACTCGGCGCGCCGTGAGTGGGTGGCCATCGTGGAAGCGCACGCCATCGCGCAGATCAAAGACCAGCGTCAGCAGGTAGGGCTGCTCCCGGCTCTCGGCCAGCAGCGGCGTGAAATGAAACCCGGTATCGCGGCGACAAGCCCATCCAACATCAACTCGTCGATGTGCACTGATTGGCTGTATCTGCCGATGCGGGGATCGAGATTGGCCAGCCATTCTCGATCAGAAAGACCACGTTCGCGGATCACCAGGCGCGGAGCGGCCTGCGAGTGCTGCGATCATGGCCAGCGCAACCAGATGCACGGGGGCTCCAATGAACTTGAGTGCCCAAGATCTCGATTCTGGGAGATCTGGTAGACCGAGGAGCCTCGGAAGTTTACACAGAGGTCACCTGCCCCAGGATTGCCGGCCGTGAAGCGCCGGTGGCCTTGGGGACATTGCCTGGAAGGTGATGCCAAGTCTGCCAGGCAAGCAGGGCAAAGGCCGCTGCTTCTTTGGCTTCGGCGGGCAGGCCGAAGTCTTCGCTCGCCGCTAATTCGCAACCGAGTGGCGTGAGTCGCTGCGCCAGCATCGCCATGAGTGTCGCATTGCGCGCCCCGCCGCCGGAGACGATGTAATCGACACTGTGGCCCTTGATCTCGCGCTGAACAAACGCCTTGTAACCTCGCGTAATCGTCTCGGCTGTCAGCGCTGTTGCCGTGGCCAGTGCATCTTCAGGCTTGCTGCTGTGCCGTTGGCAGGCTGCCAAAAACTCGACTGCATACTCTCGCCCAAACTGTTCCCGCCCCGCCGTGCGCGGCGGCCTCAGCTTGAAGTATGGGTGCCGCAGCGCTGCAGCCAACACCGGCTGGAGCACCGTTCCCCGCGCAGCGATGGCTCCGTTGCGGTCGAACCTCTTGCCGAAGAGTTGCTGAGCCAGCGCATCGATCACCATGTTTCCCGGCCCGGTGTCGAAGGCAATCACTTCACTGGCATCTGCACCGGCGGGAATGGAGGTCAGGTTTGCTATGCCGCCGATGTTTTGCAACACGCGCCCGCGCTTACGATCGGCAAAGAGCATGTAGTCGAGCAGCGGGACTAGCGGCGCTCCCTGGCCTCCGACCAACATGTCCGCTGGACGGAAGTTCGAGACGACCGGGACTCCAAGATGAGCGGCAATCACCGCCGCTTCTCCTGACTGCCAGGTGCAGGCGAAACGGCGTCCGGCATAACTCTCCGCACGCGGCTGATGATAGAGGGTCTGGCCGTGGCAGCCGATCAAATCGAGCTTCACGCTGTGCCGTTCGACGGTTGCGCGCACCGCCTCGGCATAGGCCAGGCCTAGCCGCCAATTGAGCCGCGCCAACTCCGCTGTTGACGTTGAAGCCGCATTCATCGCCGCCAAGATCGCGCGCCGCAACTGGGCCGGGAATGTGGAGCCCTCATGCGCAAGCAGCTTGAGGCTGGGCCTTAGCTTGCCGGGCGCAATGCGTACTACGGTCACATCAATTCCATCGGCTGAGGTGCCGCTCATGATGCCGGCCACCGTCATGGTCTTCGCGCTCATGCCGGCAGTGCCTCCTGGGCCTTCATTACCGTCTTGCGAAAACGCTGAATCCGCTCTCGCAGCGCGTCGAACTGCTTGGCCGTCAGCGGGGCAGGAACGCCGCTCGCAAACAGTTCCGCACTGCGCCGCGTAACATGCGCCGAGCGTCCCATCAGCAGTTGGCAAAACGCCGCCGATCGCTCTCCTTCGGCAATCAACGCTTCGTAGACGCGCAGAATCAGTTCCGGGCTATGGCAGATCTCGATCAGGTCCATCCCCGCGCGAATGGCAGCGACCGCTGCCTCTTCGATCGGCATGAACTTCAGGATTCCGCCCATCTCCAAGTCGTCGGAGAAGATGATCCCCCAGTAGCCAATTCGCTTTCGCAGCACAGTAGTAATCCAGTAAGGTGACACGCTCGCCGGCCGAGTCTTTCCTGGCGATTCGGGATAGGCCGCGTGATTCACCATGATCATCGGCAACTCATTGCGCAGTTCGCGATAGGGCGCCAGATCTTTCCGCCATAGCTCGCGGATGTTGCGCCGGATCACTGGGGTTTCCAGGTGTGTGTCGCGAGTTCCTGCGCCCAGCCCAGGGAAATGCTTGCCGCAGCCAACGACGCCGCGTGCCGCGAGCCCGGCCAGGAATTGGCGCGCAAAATCCACAACATGTTCTGCTGTCGCTCCAACTGCGCGCGAGCTCATCACCTCGGCCGACTCCGGCAACGCCAAATCGACCACCGGCGCAAGCGTGGTGTTGAAGCCGAAGGCCTTCACGCCCTGGGCAATCAGCTCACCGTGTTCCCGAATCAACCTGCTCTTGCCCGTCCGCCGCGCCGCCTTTGCGACTGCTTGTGCGGAAGGCATCGGCGCCAGCGCATCGCGCAGCCGGTCAACCGTTCCGCCTTCCACATCCACGCAGCGAAAAGCATTTGGCGCGCACAAGGCTGTGGCCTCGGCCAACAGCGCACGCGTCTGCCGGGCGTCGAGGATGTTGCGCCGGAATAGGATCACACCTGCTGGCCGCACCAGCTTAAGCCACGCGCGTTCCAGTGCCGTCAGCGCGGTGCCTCCAAGCCCTACTACCAGCAAACTCCCCGTCGCTTTGCGCAGATTCGCTTTCATCATTTCTCCTTCAGTTCCTGCTGCAACTCCTCGAGGAGATTGAGCGCCTGTAACGGCGTCAGTTGGTTCACATCCGTCTCGGCGATGCGGTCCACAATGCGTTGCGACAGCGGCGTGAAGATCGTCAACTGCACCGGCTCGGGCGTCGTTTCCACCTGCACGCTCTGCCGTTCTTGTTTCTCGTGCTGCCGCAGCACATGCTTGGCGCGATCGATCACTGCCGCGGGCAATCCGGCAAGGCGCGCCACTTCGATGCCATAACTCTTGCTCGCCGCTCCGGGTTCGATGTTATGCAGGAAGACGATTCCGCCCGCGGCTTCCTTTACGCCCACGCGCAGATTTCTGACGCGCGGCAGTTTTTCTGCGAGCATCGTCAATTCATGATAGTGCGTGGCAAAGAGTGTTCGCGCCCCGGTCTCCGCGTGAAGAAACTCGACCGTTGCCCAAGCCAGCGAGAGTCCGTCAAAGGTCGCCGTGCCTCGGCCCATCTCGTCCAATAAGATCAGCGATCTGTTCGTTGCTGTATTCAGAATCGTTGCTGTCTCAGTCATTTCAACCATGAAGGTCGACCGTCCGCGCGCGACGTTATCGCTGGCGCCGATGCGCGTATAGATCCGGTCCACCAGGCCGAATCGCAGACTCTCCGCCGGGACGAAGCTGCCCATTTGAGCCATCAGAACCAGCATCGCCGATTGACGCAAATAAGTGCTCTTGCCGCCCATGTTCGGGCCGGTGATCAAGAGCAGACTTGGTCCTTCGCCAGAGGCATTGAGATAAAGATCGTTGGGGATGAACCTTCCCTCTCGCGTCTCTTCCATCCACTGCTCGATGACCGGGTGGCGGCCGGCCACCGCCACAATGACTGGTTCGTTTGCGAGTTTTGGCCGCACATAGCGCCGGCCTGCGGCCAGATGCGCGAAGTCAGCCAGCAGATCAGCCTCCGCCACGGAGGTGGAGCTTCGCTTGATGCGTCCGGCGGCCTCCAGTACCGTGCGGCGCAACTCGGCAAAGATCCGCCGCTCAATCTCAATCGATCGCTCGTGCGCTGTCAGGATTTTGCGCTCGTAGTCTTTCAGCTCCGGCGTCGTGAAGCGCTCGGCGTTGACCAGAGTTTGCTTGCGCTCATAGTCCGCAGGCGCGTGCGATAAATTAGCCTTGGTGATTTCGATGTAATAACCGAAGACCGAGTTATACCGCACCTTCAGCGAACCGATCCCTGTTCGCTCCCGCTCGCGCTCCTCGATGGCTGCGATCTGCTGGCGGCCGTTGGTAGAGATTGCTCGCAATTCATCCAGTTCCGCATCCACTTCAGCGCCAATCGCACCCCCGTCGACCAGCGTCAGCGGAGGTTCTTCGACCAACGTCGTTGCAATTCGCGCTGTTACGTCTTCGAGCGTGTCCAGACGACTAGAAAGCGCTCGCCAGCGAGCCGTGCGCATTGCGTCTATGGCTCGCCTAAGCCCCGGTAAACGGCTCAGACTCGCCGCCAGCGCGCGCAGATCGCGTGGTCCCGCTGAATCGAGAGAGAGCCTAGCAAGCAGCCGCTCAAGGTCAAGAAGGCCAGCGAAGGCCCGTCGAATCTCCTCGCGCCGCACCAGGTCGCCATGCGCTTCGCCTACCGCTTCATACCGGGCTTCAAGGGCTTCGGCATCGAGGAGCGGTCGCAGAATAGTGGCCCGCAGCAGCCGTTTGCCCATCGGGGTCTGACAGGCGTCCAGCGTATGAAAGAGCGTTGTTTTGTTGTCCTGGCCGGCAAACAGCGGCTCTACTAACTCGAGATTTCTCACCGTCACCTGGTCCAGTTCGAGAGCCGTCGAGTGCTCCTCAAATCGTAGACTGTCGATGTGCAGGGCTTCGTTCTTCTGCGTCGTCCGCACATAGTGCAATACGGCGCCGGCTGCAATCGCAGCGGCCGGATGCCCGGTGAGCCCGAATCCATCGAGCGAGCGCACATTCAGTTGGCGCTCAACCAGAGGAACCGCAAAGTCGCGCGTCCAGACCCAGTCCTCAATGCGTGTGCGCGCGGGAACTCGCTCAAGCTGCGCGGGCAATTCGGCGCTTGCGGGTAGAAGCACCTCGCTCGACCCGGCTTTCTGAATCTCGTCCACCGCCTGCTGTCGCCCGGCTGGGCCAGAAAACTCCGCAGTGCGAAACTCTCCTGTGGAGATGTCGAGAAGCGCAACCGCGCAGACGGTTTCGGACCGGGAGTTCGCTCCGTGCGAGCTCGGCGCCTCGAAGTAAGCGGCGAGAAAGTTGTTCTGCTCCTGGCCCAGAGCCGCGTCGAGAGCGGTTCCCGGCGAGAGGACACGCGTCACCTCCCGCCGGACGATCTTCTTGGTGAGCTTGGGGTCCTCCATCTGGTCGCAGAGGGCGATGCGGTAGCCCATGCGCAACAAGCGCGTCAAGTAGCCCTCGACCGCGTGATAAGGCACACCGCACATCGGCTGCGAGCGTTCGCGGTCGCGCGCCGTCAGCGTGAGTTGCAACTCCCGGCTGACGGTAACTGCGTCGTCATAGAACAGTTCGTAGAAGTCCCCCATGCGGAAGAAGAGCAGAGCATCGGGATTCTCCCGCTTGGCAGCCGTCCACTGCCGCATGAAGGGAGTGAGCTCCGCCGCGCCCTTGTCCGTAGGTGGAACCGGCGAAGCAGCCACGGGTTGGTTGTCGTTCTTGATCACGCTGGCTTTAAGAGTATCGCGGCGGGACGGAGGCGGGGTAGAGCAGTATGAAACATCATGGGGTGCCGATAAGAAGGTAAGACCGGGTTCGCACATGACCGGTTGATTGGCGTTCAATTCGGAAATCGGATTACACTAAGGAAAGCAGAGGAACTTTCGCATACCGCTTCCGGAAGTTCTGAGGCTTTCCCCAACCGGTTTGGCTAGCGGACTCCAGGTGATCTGAAGCCGGTTTAACGCTGAGAACGACTTGTAAGATAATGATTCTGAACAAGTAGGAGCAGATGCAGAGTTCTCCGCCCAATTTCCCGAATCCTGATGGGACTGCCGATTCCGGGGAAGGCTCCAAACAGGCAGCTCCAGCTCCCGAACCAACGTCGTCCCGCAGACCAAACGGTTTTGAGTTGTGGATTCGCGACCTGATCGTCTCAGCGGCCGCCTCGGTCTTTATCATCACCTTTCTCTACCAGCCTGTGCGCGTCGAGGGAACCAGCATGCTGCCGCGGCTGGAGGACCAGGATCGGCTCTTCATCAACAAGTTTGCCTACCACTTCAGCTCGATTGAACGGGGCGACGTAGTGGTCTTTCACTATCCGCTCGACCCCGAAAAGAGCTACATCAAGCGCGTGATCGCGGTGCCGGGTGACCGCCTGGAGATCGACCGCGGCACGGTCTGGGTCAACGGCAAGCGGCAGATCGAGCCGTATGTCCCTGCGGAGTATCGGGACGCCCGTTCCTACGCGGAGCTGGTCATTCCCGACGACTGCTATTTCATGATGGGCGACCACCGGTCCATCTCCTCAGACAGCCGCGAGTTTGGGCCTGTGGCGCGGTCGCTCATCTACGGGAAAGCTGTCTTTGTCTACTGGCCGGCGCGCGACGCGGGCGTGGTGCATTAAGCGCTCTAATAGGGTCCAGGATATCCACCGGCAGGATCTCGATAATACTGCTAAAATCGATAGAATCCACTCCTCGGAGAGGCGATGCAATCGATTCTAGCGCTCGAAGACGGGCGCATCTTCCGTGGCCACGGCTATGGCGCACCTGGCGAATGCCAGGGCGAGGTCGTTTTTAATACTTCCCTTACCGGTTACCAGGAGATCGCCACCGATCCCTCGTATGCCGGGCAAATCGTCGTTCTCACCAACCCACAGATCGGCAACTACGGCACCAACCAGGCCGACAATGAGTCTGCCAGGCCCTATATTGAGGGTCTCATCGTCCGCGAGTTCTCGCCTATCGGCTCCAACTGGCGTTCCGAGCAGGTCGCAGACGAGTACATGGAACGCTATTCGGTTCCCGTGCTGGCCGAGATCGATACGCGCGCCCTGGTGCGCCATCTACGCACGCACGGCGTGATGCGCGGAGTCATATCGACCGTTGAGAGCGATCCCGGCATGCTGGTCCAGAGGGCGCGGGGCATTCGCAAGATGGACGGGACCGATTTGGCGCGCGTGGTCTCGACCAAGTCAGCATTCACATTTGACGCGAACGACAGCCGTAGCCAAACAGGCGACCCTTTACCGGCCAGCGCTCCGCTTCTCAAAAGCGTCGACCAAGACCCGGAAGCACGGAAGCGCCTTCATGTCGTGGCCTACGACTTTGGTATCAAGATCAACATTCTAAGGATGTTGGTGCGCGAGGGATGCCGGGTGACGGTGGTTCCGGCCGAGACCAGCGCCGAGGATGTCTTTGACCTGAGACCCGACGGAGTCTTCCTCTCGAACGGCCCCGGCGACCCCGAGCCGGTCGATTATGCCGTCCGCGCGATTCGCAAGTTCCTGGGCCGAGTGCCGGTCTTTGGGATCTGCCTCGGCCACCAGCTCACTGGCCTGGCTCTTGGCGGAAGGACTTACAAGCTCAAATTCGGCCACCACGGCGGCAACCACCCGGTGCGCAACAACCTAACCGGCAAGGTCGAGATCACGGCCCACAATCACAACTTCGCCGTCGATCCCGACTCGATCAATCTGAGCGAGGTAGAGCTAACCCACGTCGACCTGAACGACCAGACCCTGGAAGGCCTGCGCCACAAGACGCTGCCGCTCTTCAGCGTGCAGTACCACCCCGAAGCCGCCCCCGGCCCGCATGATTCCAACTACCTCTTCCGCGACTTCCGCAAGCTGATGGAGGAGTGGAAGGGATGAGCCCGCGAGCGGCACATGTCGCAGCTCTCGATAGACCAGCGGGGCCGAGGCTCCGCTGTTTTTTGACCGCCGCATTGATGCTTTTTCTGGTGAAGGGTTCGAGTGGCGCAACGACGGAGGCAGCAATGCCGTGCGCTTCGCCTCCGGAATTGAAACTCTCTCGAATTCAAGGCACGGTTTATGGCCCGAGCGGAGTTCCCATTTCGAAGATCCTGATTCAGGCCACGCAAAATGGAAAGATCGTTGCTACGACCCAGACCGATGACCGCGGCAGATTCGAAATCAAGGTCGCGCTCGGTAGTACTAATGTTCATGTCCAGTATCTTGGCTACAAGTCGATGGACCTGAATGTGCGGATAGGTCATGGCAGGGGCTTTCACGCTGCGCGGATACGAATTGTGCTGGGGCTTTCTGGAGCAAGATGTAACTTCGCCACGACCAGTTCAAGAGAGTTGAAGAAAGCGATCAAGCGCTACCAAGGGCAGTTGCAAGAGAAGCAGCATTAGGCGGCGAAGCGAGGAATTGGAGCAACTTTAGCCGCGCCGCCAAGGTGCGACAAAGACGGATCAGGCTTGAACTCGCGAGGGAGGCAAAAGATCAAACGGACGATGGAGGGGTGGAGATCATGAGGGGACTTGCAGCCAGAAGGGAAGAGCCGGAACAGGGAGCGATCATTATCCCTGAGTTGGATCTTTCTTCCTTCCTGCGTGAGCCGTTACTGTCCAGATCGCTTGAACAGACCGAGATTCCCCGGTTGGCACGCAATCCTGCGGCAATGGCAATGCTGGAGCAGGTTTTACATCGCATTTCAACCAGCCACTATCTTGTGCACGGGGATGCACGCCAGATGCGCGCCCTCCTTCCGGAAAGTGCTCACCTGATCTTGACCTCGCCACCGTATTGGACCCTCAAGAAATATGACGACGCCGATGGACAGCTTGGTCACCTGAGTGGCTATGACGAATTCCTTACTGAACTGGGTCGCGTATGGCAGCGCTGCTTCGATTTGCTGGTTCCGGGCGGTCGGTTGATCTGCGTCGTGGGCGATGTTTGCCTGTCCAGACGCCAAAACGACGGTCGTCACACCGTTGTGCCTCTTCACGCATCCATTCAGGAGCTCTGCCGCATGATCGGTTTCGACAATCTCGCGCCGATCATCTGGCATAAGATTGCAAACGCGGTCTATGAAGTCTCCGGCGGCGGCGGCTTTCTCGGCAAGCCGTATGAACCAAACTCTGTTATCAAGAATGACGTCGAATACATTCTCATGTTTCGAAAACCCGGTGGCTACCGGAAGCCGACTACTGAGAAGCGATTACTCTCAGTCATCAGCGCTGAGAATTATCAATCCTGGTTTCAGCAAATCTGGACCGGACTCACGGGCGCTTCAACCAAAGATCATCCGGCCCCTTATCCGCTCGAGTTGGCCGAACGGCTGATCCGGATGTTCAGTTTTGCAGGCGATGTTGTGGTCGATCCGTTTTCTGGTTCAGGAACCAACGCGATTGCCGCCGCGCGCACAGGGCGGCACAGCATCGGCTTCGAAATCAGCGCCAAGTACCACAAGATGTCCGTTGCCCGATTCCACCGGGAGACCGGCGGGCTCTTCTGGCGCCCGGAAGTGACGGAAGTGGAGGAGCCATGAGCTTGGAGCTCCAGTGGGAAGAGAGTCTCCGATCTGCGGTCAAACGGTTCTGGTCGACCCGTGGAAATCAATCGTTGCGTCAGGGGACTAAGTCTGGGGCGCGGGATGCCGGAAACCGAACTGCGGTCACAGGCGGCAAGCAGATGGACGGATTTGTCGAGTTGGTCCGCGATTACCTTGTTGAATGCGGAATTGAGAAGTCGAGCATTTTCTGCAACAAGGCGGTCGAGCTTCCGGGTTGGTTCCGAGCAGAGAAGAAGTGGGATTTGCTGGTTGTCGTAAAGGGACAATTGATTGCCGCGATGGAATTCAAGTCGCAGGTAGGCTCGTTTGGCAATAACTTCAATAATCGAACAGAGGAAGCTTTAGGGAGTGCAACGGATATCTGGACGGCATACCGGGAGGGTGCATTTATTCTCTCCCAGCGCCCATGGTTGGGGTATGTGATGGTGCTTGAAGAAGTTGTTCGTTCATTGAGCCCAGTGGGCGTAAAAGAGCCCCATTTTCCAGTGTTTCCAGAGTTTCGCGAGTCTTCTTACGCCAAGCGATACGAGATTTTAATGACAAAGCTAGTAAGGGAGCGCATGTATGACAGCGCGGCCCTCCTGCTCTCCAGTCGCGCCTCAGCCGAAGACGGGAGCTGTCGTCAGCCATCACCTGAACTTTGTTTTGAGAATCTTTTAACCTCGCTCAAAGCGCGAGCCATGGCAATATCGGGAGATTCAAACTAGACCATGCCACGCAGAAATGACATTCAGAAGATACTGGTGATCGGCTCGGGGCCGATTGTGATTGGGCAGTCGGCGGAGTTCGACTACTCCGGCACACAGGCCTGCAAGGCTCTCAAGCAAGAGGGCTACGAGGTGGTGCTGGTGAACTCCAATCCGGCCACCATCATGACCGATCCGGATCTCGCCGATCGCACCTACATCGAGCCGCTGACCCGCGAGTACGTCGAAGAGATCATTCGCATCGAAGCGGAGATGCTGGCCGCCGATCCCGGCTCGGATAAGTTTGCCCTGCTGCCTACCGTAGGCGGGCAGACGGCTCTCAATCTCGCTGTCGATCTTGCCGACGCGGGCATTCTCGACCGCTACCACGTTGAACTGATCGGGGCGAAACTCGAAGCCATCAAGAAGGCCGAGGACCGGCTGCTCTTCAAAGACGCCATGCTGCGCATCGGCCTCGATGTTTCTAAGTCGGCCCTCGTGAATAATCTTCGCGACGGCTTGGAGTTTGCATCGAAGCTCGGCTTTCCTGTGCTGATTCGCCCCAGTTTTACGCTTGGCGGCACCGGCGGCGGCATTGCCTACAACCGGGAAGAACTGATGGAGATTCTGGCGCGCGGCCTCGACCTATCGCCCGTGCACGAGTGCCTGATCGAAGAGAGCGTGCTCGGCTGGAAGGAGTACGAACTAGAGGTCATGCGCGACCTCGCCGACAACGTGATCATCATTTGTTCTATCGAGAATTTCGATCCCATGGGCGTTCACACCGGCGACTCGATCACCGTGGCACCGGCGCAGACTCTCACCGACCGTGAGTACCAGAAGATGCGCGACGCCGCCATCGCCGTGATGAGGGAGATCGGCGTCGAGACTGGCGGGTCGAATGTCCAATTCGCCGTCAATCCCGTCGATGGCCGCATGACGGTGATCGAGATGAATCCGCGTGTCTCGCGCTCCTCGGCGCTGGCATCGAAGGCCACCGGCTTTCCCATCGCGAAGATCGCCGCCAAGCTGGCCGTGGGCTATACGCTCGACGAGATTCCCAACGACATTACGCGCAAGACGCCGGCCTGCTTTGAGCCGACCATCGATTACGTTGTCGTCAAGATTCCCAAATGGCAGTTTGAGAAATTTCCCGGCTCCGATGAGACGCTGGGCCCGCAGATGAAATCGGTCGGCGAAGTGATGGCTATCGGCCGCACCTTCAAGGAATCTTTGATGAAGGCTTGGCGCTCGCTTGAAACGGGCAAAAAGACTGGCGCTGAAGTTCTCGATCCGCGTCGGCTGACACAGAGATTAGTCACGCCGCAGCCGGAAAGGCTCGGCTACATCCGTTATGCCTTTGAGCGAGGTATGAGCGTGCGCGATGTAGCGCGGCTCACGACGATGGACCCGTGGTTTCTGCATCAGATTCGCGAGATTACGCTGGCGCAGAGCGCTATCTCCGAGACAACGCCGGAGACCATTGGCACAGAGGAACTGCGACACCTCAAGCGCCTAGGCCTGAGCGACGAACGCATCGCCATGGAGTGGAAGCTCGAGGGCCACGCCGGAACAGAGCAGGTGAGGGAACTGCGCGAGAGCAAAGGCATCAAGCCTGTCTTCAAGCTCGTCGATACCTGCGCCGCCGAGTTCGAGTCGATGACACCCTACCTCTATTCGACCTACGACGAAGAGGACGAGGCGCCGCCGACGAAAATCCCGAAGGTGATCATTCTCGGCTCGGGGCCCAATCGCATCGGGCAGGGCATCGAGTTCGATTATTGCTGCTGCCATGCAGCCTTCGCGCTCAAGGAAGACGGCTACGAGACGATCATGGTCAATTGCAACCCTGAGACCGTCTCAACCGATTACGACACCAGCGACCGGCTCTACTTTGAGCCGCTGGTGCTCGAGGATGTGCTGGCCATCTACAACCACGAAGCGCAATCCGGCGCGCAGATCGGCATGATCGTGCAGTTTGGCGGGCAAACACCGCTCAATCTTTCGCAGCGTCTGCGCGCAGCCGGCGTACCGATCATCGGCACCTCGCCTGAGTCGATCGATCTGGCAGAAGACCGTAAGCGCTTTGGCAAGTTGCTCGACGAGCTGAAGATTCCGCAGCCCGCGGGCGGCACGGCGACCAGCGTTGAAGAAGCCTTAGCTGTCGGAGAACGCATCGGCTATCCGGTGCTCGTCAGGCCGAGCTATGTGCTCGGAGGACGCGCCATGGTGATAGCCTATGACGCCGATGCGGTTGCGCAGTATATGAAACAGGCGGTCGAGTATTCGCAGGAGCGGCCGGTGCTGGTCGATCACTTCCTCGAAAACGCCATCGAGGTGGACGTCGATGCGCTCTGTGACTCAGAGGATGTGATCATCGCCGGAATCATGCAGCACATCGAAGAGGCCGGCATTCATTCTGGCGACTCCTCGTGCGTACTGCCCGCCGTTGGCATCCGTGAAGAAACACTCGAGGTTCTTCGCACCTATACGCGCAAGCTGGCCCTGGCGCTCAAAGTCGTCGGCCTGGTCAACCTCCAATTCGCCATTCAACGCGATGCTCAGGGACAAGACCATGTCTACGTGATCGAAGTGAATCCACGCGCATCGCGCACGGTACCTTATGTTTCTAAGGCAACCGGAATTCCGCTCGCGAAAGTTGCCGCAAGGCTGATGACCGGTCGCAAACTTTGTGATTTGCTTCCTGAGCAGCTAGCCGCCGGCAAGGATCTCGAAACCGGGACGCATTATTACGTCAAGTCGCCGGTCTTTCCGTGGAATAAATTCGCCGGTGTGGATACGGTCCTCGGCCCGGAGATGCGCTCGACCGGCGAAGTGATGGGCGTGGCAGCGACCTTTGGCGAGGCCTTTGCCAAGGCACAGCTATCGGCTGGACAGATCCTGCCGACGGGCGGCACAGTCTTCATCAGCGTCAACGACCCGGACAAGGCCGCAGCCGTCGATCTGGTGCGCCGCTATGTCGAACTGGGCTTCAAGATCGTTGCCACCGAGGGTACGGCCAATGTCCTGGAAAAGTCGGGACTGGTGGTGGAGCGTGTTTTCAAGGTCAAGGAAGGCAGGCCCAACGTCGTCGACCTGATCAAGGGCGACCGCATCCAACTCATCATCAACACTCCGCGCGGCCAGGATACTTTCTTCGACGAGAAGGCCATTCGCCGGGCCGCAGTGGTGGCGCGAATCCCCACCATCACCACCATCGCCGCAGCACAGGCCGCTGTTGAAGGCATCGCCGCGATGCAGCGCCACCAGACCACCGTTTTCGACTTGCAACAATTACACGCCGTGACCTGCGCTTGAGAGGGCTCCAGATCCTCGCGCCGCGTGGCAGCATCGAATCATGCGGCGCAGTTTCAAGTCATGCGTCCGTGCCTCTACAATCAATCCATGTTGCTTGATGGCATCTTCGCCGCTGTAACTACTCCGTTCTATCCGGACGAGCGTATCTACTTTCGTAAGCTCGAAGCCAACATGGCTCACTACTCGCGCACGCTGCTCGCAGGGATGCTGGTGCTGGGTTCCACTGGCGAGGCAGTGATGCTCGACGATGGTGAGAGCCGCGACGTCTTGCGTGTGGCCGCCGAAGCCACCGCGCCGGAGAAGGTACTTATCGCCGGTGTGGCGGGCGAGAGCGTTCGGGCCACAATTGAATTGGCTGAGGTCGCGGCGGAGTTTCGCTACGATGCGGTTCTTTTGCGCACGCCGACTTACTTTGCGAACCAGATGTCGGCGGCCGCAGTGCTTCACTACTTTCGCAGCGTGGCTGATCGTTCGCCACTGCCGGTGATCCTCTACAACATTCCCCAGTTTGCGCCGTATAACATTCCCATTGAGGCGGTCGCCGAGCTGGCGCAGCACCCCAACATTCTCGCCATCAAAGAATCGAGCGGCAGTGTTGAGCGGATTCGCGCCCTTGTCGAGGTGACCGGCAGCGCGCCCCGGCGGAGCGTGACCGTGACGCCGATCTTCGAGGCGGTTACTGGACGGATGCTGACGCATAAAACAGAGGCTTCGGGCACCTTTATCGCGGCCAATGATCTTGCGGAAGGCGTTGCAGTTGCTGCTGTGCCTCCGGCCCCGCCCATCAAGACGCGTAGCAAGGAGGTCGGCTTCCAGGTGCTCGTTGGCTCATCGGGAACCCTGCTTGATTCCCTTGAGGCTGGCGCATCAGGCGCGATCCTTGCGATGGCTGCTTTTGCTCCGCAGGCCTGCCAGGAGGTCTATCTCGCCTGGAAGGATCACGACCTTGAGCTCGCCCGAGAGAAGCAGGAGCGCCTCGCCGCACCTAGCCGGCGCATCGTCGGCCAGTTGGGAATCGCGGGCGTCAAATACGCCTGCGACTTCAACGGCTACTATGGAGGGCGCGCACGGGCGCCGCTGCTGCCGCTCACTGCTGCCGAGAAGGAGGAGATTGAAGGGCTGATCGCCGTAACGCGGAACTAGCTTCGCGGAATTTCCAGCGCACCGGTGAGGCTGGAGACTTTTTCCACTCCGTGGCTGCGGCACCAGGCTTCCAGGCTCAGCGCCAGGCGCTCGGTTGCGCGTGGATCGGCGTAGCTTGCCGTGCCGATCTGGATGGCTGTGGCTCCGGCGAGCAGGAACTCGGCTGCGTCCTCGGCGGTGACGATGCCCCCCATGCCAAGAATGGGGATGTTGACGGATTTCGCGGTCTCATAGACCATACGCAGGGCGATGGGCTTGATGGCCGGGCCGGAGAGGCCGCCGGTGATATTCGACAGGCGCGGCTGGCGGGTCTCGGCGTCGATGGACATGCCCAGAAATGTATTGGTGAGGCTGACGGCGTCGGCGCCGGCCTCGGCGGCGATTTTGGCCATGTGCGCAATGGAGGTGACGTTGGGTGAGAGCTTGACGAAGAGCGGCCTCTTGGATGCGGATTTGGCGCGGCTAACCAGGTATTCGAGCGAACCGGCGTCGGAACCGAAGGCCATGCCGCCGGCGTGGACGTTTGGGCAGGAGACGTTCAACTCGTAGGCAGCTATGCCTGGGGCCTGGTTCAGGCGCTGGATGACACCGATATACTCGCCCACCGTGTAGCCGAAGACATTGACGATGACCTTGCAGCGGGGGTAGCGGGCGAGGGGTGGGAGCTTGCGGCTGATGTAGTCCTCGACGCCGACGTTTTGCAGGCCGATGGCGTTCAACATGCCAGCGGCGGTCTGGACGATGCGGGGCGCGGGGTGGCCGGCCATCGGTTCGAGCGAGATGCCCTTCGTGACGAATCCGCCGAGCCGCTCGAGCGAGACGATCTCTTCAAACTCGATGCCGTAGCCAAAGGTGCCGCTGGCGGCGATGACCGGGTTGGCCAGCTCGAGGCCTGCCAGCGACACTTTCATATCGGGTTTCACGCGCGGCGATCTTCCTTTTTCTCAGTGGTCGGGGATCAGCGGTCAGGGATCAGCCGGAGCCCCAGGCTAATGATACGCGTTCGTGGCAAGGGCCGGACCGGCGATCAACGGCTCCAAAAAGCGAGGGCGGCCTCGTGAAAGCCGCCCTGGGGTTTCTTGACGGCGATAGGATTATGCGCCGACCGGTTCGCTGGTCTTTACCTTGACGGGCGTGAGCCAGCCAAAGCGGTCGGGTTTGAGCCCGTTGGCGATGCCGAAGAATTCGTCGGCAATCTTGCGGGTGATCTCGCCGGGTTTGCCGTCGGCGACGAGAATCCGATCAATGGAGCGGATCGGCTGAACCTCGGCGGCTGTGCCGGTGAAGAATACCTCGTCGGCGATGTGGAGCAGTTCGCGAGGGATGGGCTGCTCAAGCACTGTCAGGCCTAAATGGCGGGCGATCGTCAGTACGCTGTCGCGGGTAATGCCGGAGAGGGCAGAGTTGGCCAGCAGAGGGGTGTAAAGGACGCCGTTGCGGACGACGAAGATGTTTTCGCCGGAGCCTTCGCTGACAAGGCCGTTCACGTCGAGCCCGATGCCCTCGGCATAGCCGTTGACCTCGGCCTCCATGTGAATGAGCTGCGAGTTCATATAGTTGCCGGCCGCCTTGGCGAGAGAGGGCATCGTGTTGGGGGCGAGGCGGTTCCAACTGGAGATACAGACATCCGCGCCGCCGTGGCCGGCGATATATTTACCCCAGGGAAAGTTGACGATGTAGACCTCGATGGGCGAGCCCTTGGGACTGACGCCGATCTCGCCGTAGCCGCGCAGGGCGATTGGGCGGATATAGCAGGGAGCAACGCCATTGGCCTCGATTACATCCACCACGCCGGCGCAGAGCTCCTCGAGAGTAAAGGGCAGCTCCATGCGATAGATTTTGGCCGAGTCCAGCAGCCGCTGCATGTGCTCGGGCAGGCGAAAGACCGCCGAGCCCTGAGGCTGCCCGTAGCAGCGAAGGCCTTCGAAAACCGCAGAGCCGTAGTGGACCACATGGCTCATGACGTGGATGGTGGCCAGTTCCCAGGGAATGAGGTTGCCGTTGTGCCAGATCTTAGATGTCGTTTGGAAAGGCATGGTGGTTGAAGCGCTCCTTGTGAAACCCGATGCTGATCCATTACAGCGTAACGCGGATAGGGTGAGCATGTCACGGCTTGCGGCGCATTTGAAGCTGGGCCACGCCCGCGGTTGGATGCAGCGAGTTTCGGTGTTCTCTGAAAAGGTCAAGGGCTCTTCGGAACTTGCGCGAAGGCGTGGTCGGCTGGCATACTCCACCCAGAGCAGGTTCAACCTGCCAGGCAATTTCCCCAATTTGCTTTTTCGCAAAGTAATGCTGCTTGCGATGATGCAACTCTCTGGTTTCAACGTCTGCCTTGCCTCCGCTTTGAATAGGAAAAAGGTCTTTATCTCTGTTGTGCGCTGGCGATTTCCATACGCCCTACATAGGCCTGCGCTCAAAAGAGTGAATCGTAATTGGAATCGACCAGACACAGAAGAGGACGCGCAGATGAGCAAGCCGCAAGAGGCAGTCTCCTCAGGGTTTCAAGCAGGGAGCCGGAGAACCGGGCGAGGCCGGGACAGATCTCAATTGACGGTGGCGGCCTGGATGCGCGGCTTGACGATCTGCGCCGTCTGGGTGGTTCTTGGAGTGGCTTCCAGGTTGGTTCATGCGCAGATCTCCCCTGGCCCACTCGCCAAGGCGCATGCGAATCTGAACGGGACGGAAAACTGCATCAAGTGCCATGAGGTCTCCACAAAGTCGCCGACCTTCCGCTGTGTCGAGTGCCATCGGGAGATTGGGGACGAGTTGCAGCGAAACACGGGGCTTCACGCGACATTTCCGCGTTCGGGACCGGTCGGTTCAGCCTGCGTGAAATGCCACTCGGACCACAATGGTGAGAACTTTGCGCTATTGCATTGGGACCCGACGCCTAAGGGTTTCGATCATTCGAAAACGGGCTATGTGCTGGACGGAAAACATGTGGGCGTGGCCTGCCGCGCCTGTCATACTGCGCAGCATATCCCGGCCGCTGCGCGAGCATTGCTTTCAACCAAAGATCTGAACCACACCTGGATGGGACTTTCTCCCACTTGCACCACCTGCCATGAAGACAAGCACCGGGGCCGCTTCGGGCCGAACTGCCTTCAATGCCACTCGACCTTCGACTGGAAGGGGGCCAAGGTTGACAAGGAGCACTTCGACCACTCGAAGACCCTCTACCCGCTGACCGGGGCCCACCGCGAGGTGGCGTGCGAGAAGTGCCACACGTCTGGAGCCGATGGGCTGCCACGGTACGCTGGTATCCCGTTTTCAAAGTGCTCGAATTGTCATTCCGATCCGCACAAGGGCGAGTTCAAGCAGGGCTGCGAAACCTGCCACAGCACTGCAACCTGGAAGAAATCCACCTTCACCTCAACCTTTGACCACTCGACGACAAAGTATCCGCTGCTTGGGAAGCATCTCGAAGTGCCCTGCGAGAGCTGCCATAAGCGAGCGGACTTCAAGGCGCAGATAGCCTTTGCGAACTGCACGGATTGCCACACGGACGAGCACGGTGGCCAGTTCCTGAGTCGGGCTGACGGAGGCAAGTGCGAGAGCTGCCACACAGTAAATGGTTGGAAACCAACAACCTACACGGTTGCTGACCACGCTAAAAGCAAGTTCCCGCTGGTCTTTCCGCATGAGAAGGTAAAGTGCGAGGACTGCCATACGCCGGCCGGAAAGGCAACTCGCTACAGGATCAAGTTCGAGCAGTGCCTGGATTGCCACAGGGATGAGCACGAGGGACAGTTTGCCAGTGCGCCGTGGCTCAACCGCTGCGAGCAATGCCACGACGGGGCGACGTTCAAGACCTCAAGCTATACGCTCGACAAGCATCAGAAGTCCGCTTGGCCGCTGACCGGCGGGCATACAGCGGTAGCCTGCAACGACTGCCACAAACCGCCGATCGGCGGCAAGCTGGTGCCTTATCACTTCAAGCAGCTCAGTTGTACCAGTTGCCACGAGGATGTTCACAAGGGCGAGTTTGCCGAGCGCATGGCGGCGTTGGACGCCAGAGGCAAACTGCTGGGCTGCGAGGCCTGCCACTCGACCAAGGAATGGAAGGATCTCCAGAAGTTCGACCATACGCGGACGAAGTTCCCACTGGAGGGGTCGCATCGCGCCACTGCCTGCGCCGATTGCCACAAGCCGCCGAACATGGAATTGACCATGATCCACGTTCAATTCACCGCTGCTCCCACCTCATGCAGCGAGTGTCACGAAAATCCGCACGCAGACCAGTTTGGCGCGCGAGCAAGCGACTGCGGCAGTTGCCACACCAGCAACAAGTGGAAGCCATCGCTCTTCGACCACGAAAAGACCGCATTTTCCCTCAAGGGCGGCCATCAGGATGTCGCCTGCTCGGCCTGCCACCTTCTAAAGAAACCAGTGGACGGCAATCTGGTGCTGTTTTACAAGCCCTGTCCGACATCCTGCGCGGATTGCCACGGAACGAACGTTCCTAAGGAGCGGGAGGAACACTCGGTGGTGGAGAGAATTAACGTGTCTCAGGTAAAAATTACATGACAAACTCTTCATAAAGCGACTTTCTTTTTTATGGACCGGTAGAGGTGGTTGTTGTAAGCTGACTTTACATTGAGTTTTGTGATGTACATCACAAAACTCAGTGAATTGGGTCAAACCTAGCAATCTATTGTCTTAATGATCTTGTTGCCTAGAGAGAGCAGTACCACCAGGATGGCAGACAGTTCAGTGAGAACTGCCTGAAGGAAGCCATTGGCCAGCTGATTGCAGAATGGGCTGTGCAGGGTGCGTCTGGTCGAGACAAGTTGAAAACCGGCTCTTGAGGTCAGAGCTTCAAGAAACTCCATGGGAAATTGTGGATTCGTTTTCATTGAATTCACACGACCTGTTTGAGCGGGCGCAAAAGGCTCTTGCCCGGACAGGCGCAACTTGTTCATAACCGGTTGTTTATCTTAACACTGGTTGGCGGAACGCAGAGCGCATTCGGCGCCGGGAACGATGCCCGCGTGAATTGCTGCAAACGATGCGTGGAGAAGAAGATGGTCCGGAGACGTTGGCTCCTTGGATTGGGGGTTGCGCTGTTTTCATTGCTGATGGGCATGGCGGCGCAACAGCCAGCGGGCAATTCGCGTCCGAGCGTGGGCGGTCCGCAGGCCAAGGTCACGAACCCGCATGGACCCCTGAACATTCCCTGCCAGAACTGTCATACCTATACGAGTTGGAAGCCGATCCGGGCCAATCCGGAGTTCAATCATGACAGCACGGGCTATCCGTTGCGCGGCATGCACCAGAAGGTCGGCTGCACCCAGTGCCATACCAGCATGATCTTCAAGAATGTCAGCACCAAATGCGCCGATTGCCACGCCGATATTCATCGCCGGCAGTTTGGCGCCAATTGTGAAAGCTGCCACACCGTTAAGGGCTGGAACGTTTCGCTGGATGCGATTCGCAACCACCAGAACCGCTTCCCGCTGGTTGGAGCGCATACGCTGGTGGAGTGCGACGAGTGCCACAAAGGCGCTGCCAGCGGGCAGTTCCAGGGCTTGTCGACGGCATGTTACTCCTGCCATCAGCAGGACTTCCTGACGCCCGTTATCAATCACGCTGCAGCCGGCTTCCCGACCACATGCGAGACATGCCACACCATGGATAGTTGGGTGGGCGCCAAGTTCGACCACCTGAAGTACACCGGTTACGCGCTGACCGGGATGCACGCTACTCTGGCCTGCACTGCCTGCCACATCAACAACGTGTTTACAGGAAC
>Ga0181526_10000385_pt1 | contig 47291 bp, 58 predicted proteins | sample PEATcosm2014_Bin_35_FD_119750 | JGI IMG/M metagenome (GOLD analysis project Ga0181526, IMG submission 119750) | Peatland microbial communities from MTU Mesocosm Facility, Houghton, MI, USA - PEATcosm2014_Bin06_30_metaG | ecosystem: Environmental > Terrestrial > Soil > Wetlands > Peat | place...
AGCATTCTGAGTGCCATAGCCGCTATCGGGAGAGAAAGACATCTCAAGCCATTGCGGCTTCCAAGAGTCAGCAAGCTTAGCCCAAGCCTTTTTCTCCTGCTCATCGAGCTTGTGCTCCATTTTATCGAGGGCTTCGTAATACTGAGGATGCTCGGTCAGATGATCCATCGCAATTTGGCGTGCAATGGCCTCATTGTCCGTATGCTCTTGCTTCTCCTCTTGTGTGCCCTCTTTCAACTCTTTAGGATTGAAATCGCTGGGTTGCTTGTTGGCTCTTTCGGCCAAACCGCCATGCAGCAAGCCTTGACCGTAAGCCATGTGGTGAAGACCAGCGAGTATAGGATCTGCGCTAGCTCGTTTGTACCAAGGTTTCTTAGCCTCATTAATAAAAGCCTCCAATTGCTCACGGCCACCTGGCTCCCAGCCAGTCTCTTTAGACACCAAACTGTCTGCCATACCTAGCATATCATCCTTGTTTACGTCTCCCCATACAATACCGCGTTGCGGCCTAGTGTCTAGCCGTGTACCTACTGGGAATCTAGACGGATCACCGTGTGTACCAGATATATCTGTCATTACAAAAGAACCACGACGGTAAGGTGTAGAAGGGTAACCTTCAAGCTTAGTCCATTTACTGATATCTGCGTATGGAGCTCCTGTTGATATAAGATGATCTCCGGCTGGGCCCATGTCTACAGATTGCACGAAGGCTCCACCCTCTGGGATATTCGAGGGTGTACGCTCACGAAAAGCGTGATAGCCAACACCAGCCAAAGCACCTAAAGCAGCACCTGTAAGTGCACGAGATGCCAACCCTCCAAGCTTTTCATGATCACGGAAAAGAGTACCATCATTATGCTTGGCAAGAAGTGTAGCTACAGACATTGAACGACGGCCAGAGCGCGTCTTAGGGATAGTAAGCCTATCTTTTGACGCAGCGGTTTTTGAGTCCTCAAGTCGTGGTGCAGCTGCTTCTCGTATACGACGCACGATGCCTCGTGCGATAGCATAGGTATCTACAGGCGACGCGATCTTTACAAATTCGTCGAAAAAGGCCGAGGGCATGGCCCAATAATACCGCGGTCGGCGTGCTTATCCTAAAAGTGCCGAACCGTTCAGCAAGGCAGCAACGTACTGTTCCACCATGGTTCTTCGCTCCCCACGTATATCCACGTTCTGAGCAGCCGTAGAGCCTGGGGTGATATTTAGAACAGTCTGGATATCTGCGTTTACAAGCCCGAACAGGTTGTTGTAGGGACCGATTGCTCTTGAATGAAATCCCTCATAACCCTGAACGACATTCTGCCCGCTGGCATCGTAAGCCAAGTCGCTCGTTCCGAAAATGTCAACAAGGGTAGCTATCGGACGCCAAACATACGAGCCTATGAACGCGTCGACATCAATTCCCTGTTGTTTGATATAAGAATAGGTCAACAACAGGTATTGAACCGCTTGCTCGATACTACAACCCGTTTGCAATGAGAATGTACCTGGGGTATCGCTTGTGGGGTCACCTACACTTGTAGGATCTGGCTGGGTTGTAGACGGATTGTTATTGCTCGCTGCATCAGGATTGGCGTTAGGTTGGTCACTAATAGTTTGTGGGTCGGTAATAGAGCCCGTACCGAACAATTCGTTCCAAACCTGCCCAATTTGATCATTGGTCCAAATATCGCCGTACCAACCGGGGCGTATGTATTCTTCCGCCGGTAATAGTGCCGGCGTATTGGTGTACCGCGCGATACTCTCCGTAATTGTGTACGCGTGAAAGTAAACACTGACACCAGGACCGCCTAAGGCATTCATTAGATCGGTAGAGCCCAGATTATTCGTCTGTATATTGGTGCCTATTGGGACACTGGGAGGCTGAAAGGTGGTGTTTGCAGCAAGACTTGTATCGAAATAAGGCAGACTCTGACCTACGTAAGTGTTGGTTACATCCACCACATTGGTTATCGTGCCTTTGCTCGGGCCAATCGACGTGAGGGCTGGAGCTTGTATGGCCGCGATATTTGTAGAGCGGCTAGCGTTACCTCCAGGTACCTGCTGCCTGGCGCCTGGGGGCGCTGCATTAGCAGAGGGATCACTATTCGTGTTGCTTGTATTGGTATTCGAGGTGGGACTTGAGGTCCCAGCTAATGTACCTAAGAAATCGATCTTCTCTTCAGGTTGTCTAGCGAATGTAATCTGAATATCCGTATTGCCTACCGGACCTATCGTAGAGGCTTGATGCACTACCTGGGTAAAGTTACCCAAGAAATTAGTACCCAAGACTCTTGCTGCCGCGTTCTGAGAAATGTTCTGTTGCGCAATGGCTGCATTGTATGTGGCTGCGGCCTCTTTACTCACGTATTTGTCGATAATCAAACCGGGGCAGCCTACCGCAACGTAAGGATTAAACTTACCAGATACCGTCATTCTTCGTGCATTAAAGCGGTGACGGAAATAAAGGAAATTGGTTGTACGCTGCGCTAACCCAATTTTGTTGACACCTACGCGATGCTCGGCGTGCGACGCGAATATATTGAACTCGCCCATTTTCTCGAATACGGGCAGAATACCCGTAAAGCGCTCGTGTAGAAGCAACTGTCGCTTGAGCATGGCCGTCATATTGGCCTTGTCCCCAGAGACTGTTCCTGCCTCCGGCGCGAAGTAGAAATGGTCGAACAGCATGTCTTCGCCCCAAAACTCATCGTTGGTTTTGAGCATCAAGCGCGTTGGCTCTTTTAAGAACATGCGGGCGTAGCTTAAGTTGTTGTAGAGCTCTGGGAAGAAAACATTGCATCTGGGTGGTGCAGCAAACCAAACGTCAGGACGAAAGATTTGTTGGAGTAGCTGAGCAGGGCTCCTGTTCGTCCCACCACCTACATAAGCTGTAGAATTGGCTACGTTCTGGAGTGCAGTCTGCGCCTGAGTCAGCAACTGCTGGATATTCGTTAGAGCACTAGCGGAGCTTGTACCTTGCCCTGTGCCCCCATTTAACCCCTGCGCGGCAGTAGCCGCCTGACCCAGCAGCTGAGCTGCTGTAGCCATCAAAGAGGGGGCAGGTTGAGGAACGTTGCTCATCTGCGCGACGGCACGTAAGAGCGTTCTACGCGCATCTCCTATTTGCTGTACAAGGTTCGTGCTAACGGTGCTTATGCTTGACTGATACGCACCAGGCGTCGAAGGTGTGGATGAAGGAGAGGTTGTACCTACCTGCCCCAACATTGTTCCGATCCCGGTAGCTACATCGGTAGCGGCCGTAGCGAATTTAGAGAAGTCGGGATGTTGGCTAAGCTTTACCGACTGTACTCCGCTAACCTCACCGTAGGTACCAGGTACGTAATTAGGGCAAGGTTGAGGAAACATTTCATAGAAGATGATCTGCGAGATAGCATTCATCGCCTGACGGATAGAGACCTCACCACCTTGACTGCCCAGGGCTCTGGAGAACATCCCTGAGTAGCCTTGGTACCTCATGATCTTCTCGCTCGTAGGATCTTGGCTGGGAGTACCGACCATTTGAGTAATGTGAAGCCTTAGCTCGTTGTAGCTAAAAAAGATATTCTGCCCAGCAAAGCGCTTCGGAGGGGTATTGCTATTGCCAGTTGGAAAAGCGTAATAGCTGCCACCGACCGCTTCAATGAGCCTAATAATCCCAGCCGCCAGGCCTTTGAGCAGAGGGAAAGTGTTGCACTTACCGCTACAAACAATCTGGGTAAGGACCTCACCTTTGCTCTGCAAAAAATCAGTAAAAAGGTTGGTAGAGGCTCCACTAAATACCGCCTTAAGCCCAGGACCAAAGATGTCCGTGTTTTCTGCCTGAAGGGCGTAATCCCAATAATTACTCCAATCCTCGCATTGAAGAATTACAGAACGGCTAAGAGCATCTTTGGTCCAGGTAAAGCCAACAATTTCACCACCGAACAGCAACTTCCATTGTGTATTATTGCTGTCTGTGATTGCCTGAGCGTCGCTTTGGCTGGAATTAGGCTGTGCGCTGGTGGGGCTTGCGCTCGTCGTGCTGTTTGTGCTCGCCTGAGTGATCCCCATAGGGGTGTTGTAAAGGTCCAAAAAGAACAAATGGACTGTGGTCCTGGGGTATAACCGGGTAGCCTCTACGAGAGGGGGTATTTGAATAGTGGCAACCGCCGGACTATTCGGAGCGCACTGAACTTGAACCCCAATAACAGGAACCTCAACGCCTTCTAGAAAAAGACGAAGACGTAGAGTCTGCGCGTGAGAGGTTTGCATTGTCAGCTAAACCCAAAGAACGTAAAGCCGGAAGAGCTAGCAAGCGGTGTTGGCGTAGCTACCGCAGCAACGTAAGTCTTTGTAACAGGGGCTTTATTCTGTTGATAAACGCTGTATCCTATTTCGGTACCCAGCGCAGCTGAAGAGCCAGGGGTAGTAGCTGGCTGACCATAGGGCGTCGTTTCTGTTTGATTTGCGGCGGCAACGACCCAATCACTAAGTGAACCGCTTAGTGAGGTAACAGCAAAAGCGGAGGCAGCACCTGTAACATTTATAGACGCCGCGCCCTGCGTAGCGGTGTTCCCTAGTGAGGGTCCTGGGGTAAGCGCCGTACCATCAAAATTGACTTGATTGAGCGCGGCTACTGCATTGGTATCCGTGCTCGTCACATTCACTTGCTGCGGATTTAGATAACCAGGGTCCCCGGTTGAGCTACCGGAACCAAAACCGGAGCCACCAAAGTCGCCGTATCCTGCCATTCCGTACCCAACGTCGCCATATGGACTTGAATAGCCGTAAGTGGGGTCGCCCGCACCCTCCACGTACTGGTACCGATCAGGGTCATAGCCATTGCCTTGCGTTGCATTATTCCCGTAAATAGCCCCCAATGGATCACTGTACTGGTAATACGGAGATGTGGCTAAAAAGCTGCTGTTGTCTCCGGTATTCGCGTAATATCCAGCCACAGCGCTAAGACCCACATTAGTTACTGAAGAAGTTGTAAGTGAGGCGTTAGCTACAGGTCCAAAGCTTACAGTGCGATTAGTAGCTCCACCAAAAGATGTGGCAGTACCTACAGTAGATCCATACCCAGTTTTTGAGGATAAGGCCCCCGCATAAGAAGCTACGCTAGCTACATAAGCGGGTGAGAAGTTGGGTCCAAGCCCCAAGTCATTCAAGGTATCCTCGTTATCTGCATCGGCGCCGATAGAAAGAAGCGTGGAAATGACATTAAACTCCAATCCATTATCAAGCGCTAATGGATCATACATATCCGCGCTGCCATCCGTCGCCGAAGGGTCATTAGGGTCTTGTAGCGCTGGATTTACAGCCATGTACCCATCTGATCCGTAAATGTACTCGTCATTATTTTGGGCAATCAACCCGCGCAGCACACCAGGCTGCATAGTATTTGTTGGATTATTTGGATCAATGCTGGGATCACTTTGCAGCGCGTTCCAAATTGAAGGATCTGTAAGAACCCCAGGTGGTAAAGATTGAAGCTGTTGAGAGATTGTAGTGGCATCTCCAAATCCTATGCCAACACCAATCCCCGCTCCAAAGCCTGCGGTAGAGTTGACGCCTACTCCTATGCCAGCGCCGAAGATAGAACCGGTAGTATCATCGATGCTGTTTATGTCAGGACTTGTACCAAGAGGCCCTGTGCCGTAGCTGCCCATAAAAAGCGTGGGTCCATTACCGCCGCCTAGCCCTATATCTGCCACCAGGCCGGCCCCGAAGCCATCGCCTACATCCGGGCCTAAAATCGCGCTAATGCTGCCGCCTTGTACGGCGCCAAAGGCATAGCTGTTAGGTCCTATTTGGGTTGCTACGGGGGAGAGCAGGGGCCCAGGGGTAAGTCCACCAGATTGTAGTGAGGCACCAATTGTAAGAGAGCCCATAAGGCCAGCATCTGCTTGCTGCTGCGCGGCGTTCTGCCCACCGTAGTAATTCTGAATGTTGTCCAAACCATCGGTTGGGTTTGAAGCATCGGGTAGGACAACACTTGTACGTACAGGGTATTGCGCAACATTGCTTAGGCTAATGTTACGGTAATTCGTCACAAAGAATTTGAATTGGAGCTGAACAAGGTAGGGAGCCTCAGACGTTTCTTGGGCCGTGGCCATCATCATGTAGCCTTCGACCACATTGTCATCCCAGGCCATGTAACAGCGAGCGCCCATTTCTACGAGCTTTGTACCCCTTAGATACTTTTCGTAGTTCTCCCACCATTCCGCGCGCCAACTGAAGTCATTGGTGTTGATCAGCGTTGCAGAACAATCCAAAAAGCGTGGGCTCTCCCCAAAGAAAAAGACATAGGTATCCCCGAAGGTCTCTACGATCTGATTCCTCTCCATTCGCTGCTCTTGCACCGACTGGAGAATGAAATTGGTAATACCGTCCGTGCTCGTACCGGTAGAAGAACTGGAGTCCATAAGTGGTAAAGGTGCTCCAGAAGCCTGAACGATCTTTAAGCTGGCATACGTATCATCTTTGATTTCGATACCGCGGACAGGCCTGCGAGCCACCGTTTTACCTGCACGGCTTGCCCCGCTGCCACCGCTACCTCCAGCCCCCTGATTGGCTTGTGCCTGTTGCGCAAACGTTGAATCGAAGGCAGAAGTTTGCAATTGTATGAATACTGCCATCGTAGATCCTAATCTGTATGCTCGACTACAGCAGGGAGTGTAGGTAGGGTGTCTCGATAGCCTACGACATGAATAAGCGGGTGCTCTGCCAACGCCATTTTGTAATCCATGAGCGCACGCTTAAATTTGACGCGTAGGGAAGAATCGCTAATTGTTTCAGGATCTTGAAGCACCACCACAATATGCGGAATAGGACTCGTCTCCTCATCCACATTCAAGGTAAGCGACTTGATACCCTGAACAATGACTCCTTTGATGCTAACCAACACCTCGCCATCGTCTTTGACACGGATTAGAAGAGGCATTTAATTACCACGAAATGAGAAGGTTACTTCGAACCAAAAAATCCTTGAGACTTCTAGGCGGTGTCCTTCCGTTGTACGGCTCGTTTTGTTGAATGGCAAAAGCCGCTGCCTTTACAAGGGTAAAGTAGGGATCTTCTGGGATTATTTTGTCCCTAGCTACAAAACTATAAATCCTACCGTTTTGCTTAAACGAGAAGGTTACCTCAGTTCGGCAGGGCACTGTGGTGCAGCCACTTGGTGTAGTAAAGGGCGTAAGCCCTTGAGCTAGTAAGGAACGCATAATTACTCCTTAACCTTAGATACAGCCAATGCGACACTATTTGTAGCCATAATAGACCCTGTAAAACCAGTGCCTATACTCTGGTTAACATCAGCGATTCCTTTAGAAATCTTAGTAAGCTCTCGATACTGAGAGCTATCCTGCTCTGCCTTTTTATTCTGTTGATCTTGCTCCCCGCGGATAAGATCATCCCTATGACTCTCTCTAAATTCCTGAAGCTTTCTAGACTTCTCCGAAGTTGAGAGGAGCCGCTTTTTCTTCTCCCACGGGTTAGCCCCAACAGCTTCTTCCTCCGCGCCACTTATAATTGTGCTCAGCTCACGCATCATTACGTCACGATTTTGAACTTCTGCACCTCCTTTACCTAAACCCATCCGCTCCATTAACTTCCGAGTAGCTTCTCCAACATTTTTTACATCTTTAAACTCTCCTTTTTCGAGACCAGCACCAAGCACACGGCCTACAGCTTCTGTCTCCCCTCCCGCTCCCTGGGCTATGCCACTAGTGAGCCTATCTTCAATGTTAGCCATGGCGGTATAGCGCTGAGAAGCGTCACCTTCTCCACCGGCAGCCAGATCCGCCGCAAGCTTTCTGCGCTCTGTAACGCTCTTCAAACTTGTAAACCGCGTATCCAATGCTTTTTGTCTACGTGATACATCGCTGTATCGCGCGATGTTACCAGCTTGACCGGCTTCTGAAGCATCTCCCGTATAACCAGCTTGCTCCTTACGAATACCTTGTAGCGCCGTGCGGAATTCCTGGGCATCTTTGCCCACTTTTATCTTGCCGGACTTGATGTCAGCGTCAATGTCACGGTCAGATTGCGTACGATCCATTAAGTCTTCTTGCGCCTGCTTACCCATACCCTCAAACCACTGGGCACGATCACGCATCTCTTCTTTGCCCGCGTTTGCTTCTACGTCACCCGCGGCACGAAACATTCCTTCAATATCATCGCCATATCCAGTTTCTGCAGCAATGCGCTGGAGCGTTTCGGGCGAAGGCTTTGGCCCGGCGCCCAACAGCTTGCCATAAGCCTCCATAGCCTTAAGTCCTTCGTCTTCGATAGACGCGCCCCTTTCACCTTTCTTACCTTTACGCGTCGCCAAAACGCTACGCCGCCTTTTAATGTCTTGAAGAGCTTGAGCTTTAGCTTCCTTATTTCCAGTCATAAGCTTGCCCATGCGCGCTCTGGCTTCGTCACTTTGAAGATATTCGCCTAAGGCACCCTTCTCAACAGAGTTAGCACCCCCAAGCGCCTGTTGTGTTTGGCCACTAATGAGCTTACTAAGATATTCGCCACCGGCAGTCTGAAGAAGGCCACCAATACCAGCACCGATAAGCGCGCCACTACCCCCACCGAACGCACCCCCTACAACGCCACCCACGGCGCCCAGACCTCCAGCAACAGTGCCTCCTACGCGATTTCCAATTGCCTCTCGGCGCTCAGCGCCACGAGCAGTACCCGAAGTAACACTTTGAAGCATCTCATCAACTGTCTCGATGTGCGCCTCACCCTTCCCATATTGCTTACCAAACAAATCAGCCAGCCAATTTGTGGTTTTACCAAAACGCTGGCCCGATGCAGTAGCTCCACCACCCATGAGCATGGAGGCATCACCGCCTAAAGCGCGAATGCGATCTCCTATGCCTTGAACACCATTTGTGCCAAAGCGAGACCAGCTCTTACCAAGAATATCTCCGCCAAGCGCCTGGCGTTCTGCCTCAACTGTAGCAAACCTACTACCCACTAAAGCGGTATTTACATTGGGCGCTTTCATACGATCCGCATACGCTTCATCGACTCCAGCGTATCGGAAGATATCCTTCATTAACCGCGCCTGTTCTTCCGTACTTGCCTTTTCGTACTCTCTAGCCAACCTCTCTCCGCGTATCGTATTTACGCGCCTTAGCATCTTTCCAAAATTAGCGCGTAGCTCGTCATTGCTCCCTTCGAGCCCTGACTCAAGCATTCCTTTTATAAGCTCGCCTTCCTTATTTCCTCCAAAATGCCGAATAGAGCTGCCCCCTTCTTCAAAGCCTAAAGATCCCTTGAAAGCGTTTTGTTGCAAAGCGCTAATATCCGTCATATTCTTAGCGCTAGATATGTCGATACCTGATTCTTTGAAAAGTTGATTATTGGCGCCCTTAAAACGATTAAACTGAGCCTCACTTAGCGCATCGTTACCAAACAATCTATCGTAACTTGCCCTACCGCGCTCAGACAGGTCCTTTACTCCATACCCGCCGCCTACAGCACGAGTAAGGCCAAGCTGACGCGCCAGTATGAGATCGGCACCTGTACCGCCACGTGATCCAGAAGTGACTATACCGGCCATCGCGGAGCGTCTGCGCTGTACATAACCATCAATCGATTGAGCCATAAACTCGTCAATCTCGGTAGCAATACTCTTATAAAAATTTGCTCCTAGGTCGCGAAGACCATCATTTATCTCATTACGAGCCATCTCAAGCCGCTTAACAATTTCTTCTGGGCGTCCTCTGCGATCCGCCTGCTCTGCACTCCGCATGTACTGATCGTTCTTCAGTGAATTTTGGCGTTGGGCCAGGATGGTATCCAGATTATTCGCCATTTTCATAATCTGGTCAGCTTCATCGCGACCCACATTAAATTGGCGCTGAAAAAGCAACATGGTGCGATCGTCTGGATCGTCCATGTCAACACCTCTGTTATTAGTACGTAACCAATTCTTAGCTACAATGGCTCTGCCTAGACCGCCAAATTCCTTCATGGCTTCGCCGCGTAACCGCCCAAGATTACGCATAAAATCATTACGCCCTGCTCCTGGCGCTGTGTGCCCTCTAGCAGCGGCCATTGTAGCCGCGGTGCTCATACCACCATTAATAAACTGTTGAACAGCCGAGGGATCTAGTTGTCCATTACGCCCCGCCATCGCCGCTAAAGCTCTACGTCCGCGCTCGCTACTAAAGAATTGTGCATCACCGCTAAGAAGGCTCTCTGTCATTGCCTGTCGACCCTCGGCACCGTACAGACCCGTAACGTTGTAAATGTCTGCTTCACTCATTACCCCCGCTTGAGTTGCAGCACCGATATTCGTAAGGGTATTAACCCCTGCAAAAGCACCTGATTTACCTAAGCCACCTATGGAACGAGATATCTGAGCACCCATCAAAGCCGCAGCGCTCATCTCAGCTTGAGAGGTATTTCCAGCTAACGCTCCTTGTCGAATAAGACCGGCAAAGCGCCCTTGCCCACCAAAAATACCAGCCCCCTTCATAGAGGCCATTACCTTCTGAGCCTCTTCGAGAGAAGTACCTAGCTCTGTCGCCACTGTCTTTACAGTGTGGAGCATTTGCTTGAACTTCTCGTTGAAGTCTTTTACAGATCGCACACCCTCAGCCATCCCCATACGGCCCATGTTGGCCGCTAGTTGTCCTAGCTCTTCAAAGGTAGTGGTCTCGCCCCCAGGCCCACGCATGTGCGACATATCACGCAGGTTAGAGCCGATCATAGCCGTGTCATTTCCCGTAAATCCACGGCTGCCGAAATTGTTAGGAAAGCGGTACGCCTGACGCATATTAGCGTCCAGCATTTGCTGTTGCTGAACGCCATACATCATTTGATTCATAAGGCCGCCGCCTAAAGCATTAAGGCGACTACCTCCCATCACAGACATTCCAGTTTGACCCATTCCCTGCATAAGCATCCCCGAAAAATTCTCTCCGGGCGTTGCTACAGGCTGTGAATAAGGGCTGGGAGAATAACCGCCAAATTGCTGAGTAAGGGACAAAGCTTGCTGCTGCTGAACCATCGTTTGACCAGCGAAGCCACCAACAAGCGCAGAGATTTCAGTCGATGAGAACGGCATGAGGTATCAACACTTTACCACAGAAGCTTTGAGAGAAAATCTAAGCGTTTCTACGGCATAACAATAATGGAGGAAACCCCATGCAGGGTCTCAAGTACGGTGTTCAGATGCCTAAAGCCATGCAAAAAGTCTTGGCTGCCAGGCATAACAATAATGAGGAAACCAATCCCCAAAAACCTCTCAAGGAGAACAAGAACATGGATTCGCAGACCACCACGACCACGACCAATGGAGTACTTCCGTCGTCCGCGCCTATGCCCGTCAACATGGGCAAGGAGGGAATCGAGTTCGGCGCGCCGCAAAGCAGCGCGCAAAACGTCAAGGTCGTCAGCTTCGCAGAGCTGATGGCACACGGCATCAAGATCGAAGGCCCGGCTGAAAAAAGCTGGAAGGGTCACGGTGTTGATGTAGCCAAGACAGCAGCGGGAACGCTGATTGGCATCGGCGCGTCCGTCGCGCTCGGCGCTGTCATCAGCGCCATTTTCGGAGGCAGCGCCCCCGAGGTTGTCGAAGTGGTCGACACCGCTGTCTGAACGTGTTTGTTGGCGCGGACCGGGCGAAAGCCCGGTTCGAACCGTCAACAACTAGCCTTCCATTCGACATATGGCCTGATCAAAAAGCACAATAACCATCTACTTTTTATTGACTCTCTGCTCCTAATGCACATAGTAGTCGGTATGAGAGGAGTATCCAGCACTATGAACAAGCTGAACAACGCTGAAGTGGGTCTTGAGCTCTGCAGGGGACTCCTGGAAAATGGCGGGCAGCGAACTGCCGCAAGCGCCCTAAAAGGTATTGAGGTGCACAACGTAGCTGCAGCTCATCTTGCCTTAGGTATGCTGCGTGGCATAACCGTATACGGTACCCATGCTGGGCACGCAAAGGCCTTTGCAATTAAGGCTCTTGAAGACGCCGTAGCCTCTCCTGAGCCTTACGGCGACGCCTAAAAAAATACCCTCTGAGCAGGCATAACAATAGTGGCAAATAACGCCGCTAGCCTGTTTGGAGGGTTTTATGAACGACTACACGGTAACGGACGTAATCGAATCTGGCATCAAGCTCCGTCCACCGGATAAGGATTTCGATGCATGGCATATCTGCGTTGGTAGTGACGGGGACGATTGCACGCAGTACCTCATCGCGGCGCATCAACCCAGCACCGGAAACTATCTGACCAGAACAGACGCCGCCATTCGAGCGATTGCCAAAGGTGAACAGCCTGATTGGGCCGTGCGCCATTGCGCTACTACTTTTTATGGGGTTGACGTACAGGCGAATGAACCGGTGCCGCCCTCGTGCGTAATGCCCCAAGAGCTTGCCCAGGAGATCCACATGGAGACCTACATGGGCTGGAGAGTAAGCGGGCATTCTCTGGTCGAAGAGCGTGATAGCAGAGGCATCTCGCTCGATAATTTCATCCTCAGCTACGCCGGGGAGCGCTTCCCAGGTGGACAGGCGCTGGTACACCTCGCCATCCCTGGGCAACACGAGCTTTGGGCCGAGGGGCCCAGGACAGCTACGAAGGGGCGCGTAGAACGCGCCAGGCTCCCTTTCCATGAGGCAGTGGGGGTTACAGCTCTGTACCAAGCTGAACGAGCAGACGACGCAAGCGAGTGGCTCTTGCGTCTTGATGCGGGGGCTAGCTTCGGGGTGACGCGGCTGACAGAGGATGCCCCATGGGGCGAGGCCCTGATTGAGTGGACTGGGCGTGACCTGCGACTGCGCCAGCTGCGGCAGCCTGTCCGACGCGCGCCAGAGGCGCCGCGGCGGCCGGAGCGACATGGACTGCGCTTGGTACCGACGCAGGAAGCGCACTCAGGGACGGGCTAGCTGAAACGGGTGGAGGAGATAGCTGTAAGGTGGTCTCCTCCACCTTTTTCTTAGCCCTCGCTTTCCTGTTGGGGCTAGCCTTAACCAGCTTTTCACCGATCAGATCGATGTAAGAGTTAACCGCCCTTGCGCACACGTCGCAAAGAGCGTCGAACGAGAATTTACGCTCTTTGCCGTCTGCGTTTTTAAGCGTCAGCTCCAGCGCGGCACAAGAAGTATTCTGGCTTTCTGGGTTGTAGTCCGCGTACCAGATACGAGTACAGCGCGCACAGGTCATCTCTGCAGCAATACGTTTAGGCATCGGGGGTTCCTTTTTTGGACGTAGCGTGTGGATTATTTGGACCGAGGCCCAAGAAATAGGCACAAAAGGTTTTGATGATACAACGCTCTGGGTTGCTGAGACCGATGCCATCGCTTTGAATGTTGCGGAAGTACGCATCAAACTCCGAGATGGCCGAATCTACTTCTTGCTCTAGCCCTTTTGCGGTGCTTGCGCACGTAATAGTAAGGCTCATAATTACATCGGTTTCATAACCGACTCAGAGCCACAAGAAGAGCAGCGATACACTTCTTGTCCTGCCGGTGTGCGCGCTGGTCCTGCCATGCCATGGCAATGCAGGCAGCGCAGCTGCTTAGGGCCGTGCACTGTAGTGGTTGCCAGAACAACAGTGCCATCCTGCAACCGCTTGGCAGGATTAGAGGCTCTGGTCCTCGACGCCTTGCGATACCGATCGATTCCCACTGCCATTGAAATCTCCTCCGAAAAGCTCTTCTGTGTCTGGTAGCGACTCTACAACAGGTGTATTTGTTGCGCTGCGCGCTTCGGCTTGTTCTGCTTCTTGCTTTTCAACAAACTCATTGTACTGAGCATAGTATTTATCCCAGTCAATGTTCCCCTCTGCGTCTGTAATTGTATCGCCGCGGCTCATGTCATTCAGCACAACACGAATAACGGCAATATGACCATCCATTGCACCAATAGCGTCTGTGTACGCTTTATGGTTGCGATTAAAAGCTATACGCATACTTTGCGTCACAAGCTCAAGAGAGTGAACTCTATCTAGTGTATCGTGCTTGTTATTGCTATCAGGCATTGGCGTTACTCACTGCGTTCTTAGGTCGTCGCCCACGTGATTGCCCTTTATTCGTTGCTGTAGACGTAGTGGGCGCTCCAAGAACATAAGGCTTTGTACGTACATGTCGGTACTGCGCAAGCTGCCCTCTGAGCGTATCTCCGTGTACGATCAGCATGGCTCGAAACTCAACAATAGCGCTGGGTGGCACTAGATGTTTACCTACAGGCAAATGGCGGCTCTCAATAGTTTTGGCCGGAGGCACGTCAGTACCAGACCTGTAGCTTTCATCCAGGTCGCTGATCACCTGCTCATTGATAGCCAGCAACCACGCTATATGAGTAAATTCGTCAGTCTCAGGTTCTTGTGCAGTTTCTGGTGTAAACATACCTAGGTCCTTAGGAAATCCAAGATTCTATTGTACATGCCTGCGCCCGCGTTGACATCTTTCATTAGGTCAGCAAGGCGATAGACGCGCGCAATACGCTGTGGATGACTACGAGCTTTGTCTAAAAGCTCCCCTTTCAGCTGCCTGGCTTGCTCTTTTTCTGCAGCGACACGAATGTCTTGATAAAAATGCTTAAGGCGTAAGTCCGCGTTCATCCCAAGCACTATAAACCAGCGATGAACGACTTCTGCCCATTTGTGGATGGATAACCGGTAAATGATCTGCCCGATCAAAAGATCGCTCTTCCACGCGGTGTAGCAATAGGGACAAACAACGACGCCATGCCCCAAGTAGGCATCTGGGATAACACCCTCACAAGCGTTCCTACCCAAACTTTTACCTGGGCATACATACATCAGTGCATCCCCGCCCCCATGTAGCTTGCTGCCGCTTTCCCACATTGTGAGCGCGCCTAACGTTGGGCGCCCGTCTATATGGTGCCTACGTTCAAATAGGAGCTCAATCTTGAATAGAGCCACGCATTTCGCCGCGGCCTTCTGCTCAAGGTTCTCCATGTCCTTCTTAATGATCGCGATTTCCTGAGGGCTAACCGCAGGCGAAGCATAAAGATCACTAGTGACCTGGAGTAGGTTAGACGGGCGTGCAGATGTCTCGCTAATAAACGGCATTACCGTCTCCCCACAAAAAATTCAAAAGCAGGCTTACCGCCACCCTCGCCTGTAAAAGACACTCCGCCACCGTTCTTTCCAGGTACCCTATGGTAACCACCACCGGGCAGCAGAACCTCGTCTACAGAAACTTTTGCAGCGGGCGCTTTGGTTATAAGCTGCGCAATTTCTGTATAAGTAGCTTCGAGGTCTTTAGAAGAGAGAATAAGACGCCAGCCTTTGACTTCCTGAGCGCCCTTAACCTTGACCTTAAGAAAATACGGCTGAGAGATGTCGTAGGTCCAACTTACCCCTTCGGTTGAAGCGTCATGAATAAGCCTGCGCACGATAGCCCAGTTAGCAGGTTGGGTAACTCGGGCCAGCGCTCTAAATTGGCCCTTCGTGCTCATTTCTGCGGGCTCAAAACCACAGCGAGCGCGAAGAGCTTGAAGCATGTCGTCTAATGCAGCCATATATAGCTCACAGCTCGCTGGCGGCCGTACAGACCATGAACGCCTTTACGTTACCGAAGTACATCTCCTCAACATCACTGAAGTACACCTTAGCGGGGCTCTTGTCACCCGAATACCGCAAGTAAGTCTTACCGTTAGTAAGGGTATCTACGATGCTCTCCGACATCCAAGGCAAGATATATTGAATATCTGACCCTCGGGAACGAATGGCAAACACAACGGTCTTGCTCGCCTTTGCATCCGTAGCTTCGTCCACCACAACCAGCTGCCCTGATCGTTGGTTATCCTTGTTCATGTAGTATTTGAGTATATCGAGATCCGTACTTTGCATACGGACCTGCTCTTCTGCCTCAAGCGCAAACTGAATGCGCTCCACAGCCAAATTGACATCTTCTACGATATCCGTCTTCAGCTCCCTAGGAATCACTCCCCAGCGCTTAAACTGAGCGATGGTATCGGGGTCAATAAGTCCCGCTTGAATTGTTGCAAGTGCCAAGGGCCTCATAGGATATCTACCTCTTGCAGTACACACTGCACGGATTTCATTTCCAGTTTTAGCGAAAGACGCGTATCAATTAACGCAGTCGTCTTATCGACCCCAGCGCATAGCACAATAGCTGTGTCTGGGATTTGTTTATCCGCGTGCAAGGGGTACCCGAAAAGAGTGTCTCGGCTTTTTAGGTCTACATCATCGCGGAAATGAAGCCATGTCCATAGCAGCGTAGTCGGTGAGGCTACAAAAGCAATGGGGGTAAAGTCATTTAGAACTACTGCATCGAGCATTGCTGCAATTGCTGCAGAGCCACCTAAGGTATCTGGGTAGCTAAGCTCTCGAGCCGGTACATTCCGTATTATGTTGTAAGGTTGAAGATGCTCAAAGTCGACGTCCAGATTGAGTGTATCTTCTACCTCCTGCTTTCCCGCGCGCTGATAAACGGTAACCTTGCCGATTTCTATAAGAATACGTTGCACGCGTGGTAGCTTTAACGCCTCGCGCACAAGATGAACAAAGCCCTCAACACCGGAGCCTGCTGGTACCTCAAATACCTTGCTTCGTTCACTTACTGCGCTCATGAGCCTTCTCTAAAAAGCGTTCGAGCCGACTTCTTTCATTGCGCACAATCCTCTGAAAGAACCGCGTGACAAGCTCCGACATATCAATGCCGTGGTGCAGACAATAAGCCTGGACCTCGCGCTTCAGTGCTTGGCTGATGCGCAAATTGAGCCTGTCGTCTTTTGCCTCAGTGCTCATTCGCTTCTGGGTTTATAACGACCCCCTCTACCGCCTTTAGATACTCCTTGAGGCCGGCAATAGCGTTAAATTTGAGGACCAGGTGCTCAACAACTTCGTTGTGCAGATCCTCAATGGTCGCCTCGTTACCAATGAACTTTTTCTTGATGTGCGCCTCAAGCTGTCGTTTGAGGTCCGTATTAAGCCCAATCCACGTAGGGAGCCAAGTCCAACACAGCTCAAAAGAACCGGGCGCGGTTTCAGCTACAAGAAGCATTTACTTATCCAGCCTGGGATTGCCCTCCGTGATAACGAACAAAATATCGCTTTCACGGATGAGCGCCCTATCTTTACCAAGAATATCTTGTAGCGTATACCCCTGCTTCGAATCGAGCACAGCGGCCAAAAAAGCCACGCGTTCTCCCTCTTTAACTTCAGTCGGCTGATACACGCCATCTACGAAGCGCCTACCAGGACCTACGCGAAGCACGTAGCCAGTACGCACTAAAAGCGGCCTCGTAAAAACGATGCCGAAAGCAGAAATGTTTTCCTGCGGCGCAGCATCTAGCGCCACAAGAACCCAGTCATTGAGCGGGCGCAGCAACATCGTGGTCCGTTTCATCGGCAAGTACATCAATAGCCCCAGCAAGACCTTCAGGAACAGGATGAGTGACACCCAATTCTTGTAGAATGCTGAGTACCAAGGTCTTAAGTTTCGCATTGGTCGCTTTGACGATTTTGGGAGCTACTTTGGCGTTAAACGTCCTAACGCGCGCAGCCCATTCCTCACCGTTAGGGTCTCGACACACGGTGTCACCCATAACAAAAACGTATTCCTTATGCGGCTCTCCGCGTTCATCGCACCATGTAACCGGCACCATGAGCGTGATATCACCAACGGCAGCGCTAAATGGCGCTCCGCGCTCTTCGGGGTCAACGGTTTGGCTACGCGGAATACGGACACCAGTCATGACACATTCTCCTTACTCTTTTCGTAGAGTGCTACCAGTTCTTCTCGTGTGATCCAAGGACCGTTTTTGTTCCAAGCCCGCGGCAAGTAAAAACGGTCACTGCTTTTCTTAAGAAGCTCTTCTACATCAATAAGCGCCCAGCGCATATAGATGAGGCGCTCAATAGTCTTTGTACCTTCTGGGGCATCATCGACAACAGCTGATAACGAAAGCCACTCGCTACTGGCGTTACCTTCTCCGCGAATCTTCCAGCCTTGCTTAGTACCGTAGGCGAGCGTGAGCCATTTTCCTGTAAGAGGATCTTCGATTTGCCCGTTGGCTACGCGCAAGTAAACCTGTCGACCAAACGTATCCCCCGCACCAGCCCCACTAACTTGCGTATCAATAGGCATGGTCATCGCCGCATACGCGGCTGCAGGATCTGTCTTAAGAAGATCAAACGTAGTAGGCCCAAGCTCGAAAGGCCGCACATCGTCGCGTTCTGTTCGCTGTAGAATTACTCGCTTAATTGCGTCGGTATCAACCAATAGCTTATGCATTGTATGCACAAGCTCTTTGAATGACGCTGAGGCAAAGTGCATTTCATGCTTATCCACGCGAAAAAACCCTGTGTACGGATATTCTCCGTCTATATTAAATTCGTGCAAGCGCTGGTAATGAAGCTCGAGGATATTCATACCAACTCCTTGCTCACGTAAGGCTTCGGTTTACGAATACGGTACACAAGAGCGCCCCAACCGCTACCACTCATAAATAACGTGGTGCCATCCTCGTAAGTGATGCTGTCAATTACCGTGCGGCTTGTACCACGAATATCGCGTGCTTGAACGCTCTTTACAGGCATTCGCATAACCTGCCGGACAATCTCTGCGGCGCACTGACGCTCCTCTGGGAAGCCCAAGCCCTCCAACGCAAGATGCGCTTCTATAGGACTAAGCTCGCGTAGAACAGGAGCGACTTTAGTAAGCAGCTCGCTATCCATGAACACACCCTTTTGAAGCACCTTACGCCTAGTGCTTGGGCACTCTGGGCACACCGCGTTCTTTTGCGGAGAGCCTTCGCCCAAAAGAGACTCAATCTCCTCAGGGTCTCCAACAACCCTCAGCGCAAAATGTAGGTCGTCACAAATGAAGTACATCAGAACGTGGCTACCCCATCGTCGTCTTCAGCAGACACTTGTACTTCTCCAGGATCTGCTGGCGCCGTTTGCTTAACAATTGGGTAGCCCATCGAATCCCTAGGTACAGTGCGCGACGGAACGCTAGGTGCCATCACCGTACTTTCTGTCCATTCAATAGCGCCTTGCGCCTGAGGTTTTGCTGGAGCACTACGTTTAGCAACCATAGGGGCGCGCGCATCTGTTTTTTGCGCAAGTGTAGCCCAATCTGCCTCTGTGTACTCCGTAAGGATTGTGTCACGAATCTGAACGATCTTACCTTCGGGCAGCATGCTTGGTAGACCGTAGTTTGCCATGGCAAGCTTTACTTGATGTGGCAATTCCTCTTCTGGTAATTCTTGCCACAAAATCAAATTGGCAGCGGGTGAGCCGGCAGACTCTTTTGCGGGCTCATCTTGTTCACTACTCGCCGTCGTGGTTACCCCACGGTCTGCACGGAATAGCTCTGCAAGACGCCCAAGGTACTCAAGCGGTACATCTGCTTCAACGGTGGGACCGTCAGGCAAACTGAGGGTGATACGTCCTGCTTCTTCGCCGTTCTCGAAGTTAGTACCGCGCCAACAGCCAATAATACGTGCATGTAGCATTATCTATTACCAAGGGGGTTTGGCGGAGGAGGTGGACTTCCGCGCTTTGCGTCGTTCGCCTGCAATCTCGTGAGCTTCAGATGCTCATTCAGAATGTTGCCGATGATGTTCAGACTTCTGCCTGTACGCTCAATAGAGGACAGGATCACACAATTCTGCTGTGAGCCATCCAGCACCGCGTTCTTGTCAGGTATGGTTTTGTACGCCATGCAATCCGCTCCGCAGAAACGGCTCTGATCGAAGAAGCAGGCAAGCCTATCAATATTTTGCTCTGGCACCGCCGTGCTTCTCCTTTTCAATCTTCTCTCTCACCTCAATGACCGCCGTGAGCACAGCACGCGCTATATGAGAGGCGTATTTCGCTACGCCCATAGCAAGCTCTTTTTTGTTGCCTGAGATGTCAATAAAGCCCCAGCGGCCTAGAAAAGAAACAAGCTCTGTCATGAATTTTTCGCTGCCGATAAGACGGCGCAAATCGTTGGATAGCTCCAAAGCAATCCCCTCTCGTCCCCCATACATGTGCATGAATTTAACGTTGTAGAGATCCTCGCGGTTGCCAGACCAATTACAGATACGGCAAGACGCGAGAGCACCTACTAGCTCACCAAAATTAACAGAAGCGCCCCCGCATTGAGGGCAGAACAGCGCTTCCTCTTTGTCTATATCCGTGTTCATTTGGGCCTTATACTCCCAATTTTGCTAGTGGCGCTTGCCGCAGCGCCCTTCTCTACTCCTGAAATACGACTAACCATTCTGCTACGAATCCTTCTCGGTTCGCTAAGCGGCGTAACTTTGATGGGCCCTTGACCGACCCATTGCTTCAACACGTTTAGTACGTCTTCGTGCTTCTTTTTCTTTCGCGTTCTCAGATTCGGGAATGCCTTGTTCATATACTCTTCGAAGGCTTCAAGACCGGGTTCCTGGTTTTCGGATCTCACGGTAAGAACTACCTGTACAAGGGCTCTGAACTTGGCGTGCTCAATATCCTCACAGCGATCGAGGTATAAGATGAGAACCCACTCTTGAAGGGAACCAGCAGGCGGCGGCTTCTGTAACGTATGGAACAGAAGCTGCGCCTTGAACCACCCTTCCGTGGTGTTCAACCATCTTTTCCCTCATCGGCCACAAACAGTTTGCGGACACGTTGCTCGAACCACGCGTAGTGGATACCGAGCGAGGCAATCATGTGGATGTTCCGTTTAAGCATCCACGCGAATTTCTCCCAGAACAAATCTTCGTTAAAATCCCCATTGTTGTCGTACATCGACGGGGTAGGCATACCGTTAATTGCCACAGTACCTGCTGTGGTCGTCATTACGGCATATTTATCGAGCAGATACGCCTCGGTTACAGCAATACTCTTTGCCTCCTTTACCAGTAGTTGCTTGAGCCGAAGCTCCGTGTCTGTATCCATCGATTCAAACGTTGGAACAAACCGTTTTAGAAGAATAGGAACCTTTTGCTGGATCTTATTGGTCATGATGAGCTCACCAATATCCAGCGGCGCCAGCCTGGCTTCTACAATCTTACGTTGCTCTGGATTCTTCAAGATGTCCGAGATCATCTCCCGTCGGAGACGCTCGAAATCAAAGTCATCCATATCCGCCAATAGCTTCTTGGCTCTAGCCTCTGTCTCATCCGAGCTAGCATCCATCATCGCGGGGATGGGTGCCTTACCCGCTTGCGCTGATGCCGCTCCAGGGCCCTGTGCGGCCTGTGCCGCAGCTTCAGCCTCTGTACGCGGGATGCCGACAGGGGGCGCAGGTCCGTCGTCTACGCTGTCTCTCTGGCCTTTTACGGGGGGTGCAGTAACGGCCTGTCTAAGATCATTGATAATCTCGGTAGATGTGCGCTGCGGACGATTTCCGTGAGGCAACGCAGGAGAGCCGCCACCCATCTGCCCAGAAGCAATCTCTTGCGGCGATATAAACCGGCCACCACGGACAATACCGTACTTAAGCGCCAAATGCGGCTGGGACATCGCCAGCAAGCTACCCATACCTTTACGATACTGTGGATCTGATGCCGCTTCTTCCGGTAATGTGTCTGTGGGTAGAAAACGAGGAATTACCGGTGGTTGCCGGAATTGAGGCGCCTGAGGCCCAGGTGCCTGCTCAGGAACAATGATGCTGCTTCCCGTTGCATGCTGAGCCATAGCTTGCTGGATGTTGTTCTGGGATAAAATCCCCCTGGTGCGAGCCGCCTGCTGGGCCATCGTAAGCCCTTCTTCGTGCGGTTGATCAAGAAGTGGCATAGGTGGCGAAGCGGGGCCACCTACAACGTCTGTGTACTTTGGTAGACCTCTACGCGCAGCGATACCGGCTGCGTACCCGACAGCATGCGAACCAGCGCCAGGCTGCACGAGCGGCCTGGAGCCATCCAAAGAAACCGTTTTCGCTCCCTTAATCGCCATGAAACCTCAGTTAGGTGCACAGTGTACACCAGGTTAAAAACAATAGCTAGAGAAAAAATGAAAAATCGTTATGGCCGTAGAGTGTGTACGGCCTCAGGTAGGGTCATCTCCTTTGGCGCCTTAGCGATAGCTGCAAGGCGTACCTCGCTCAAATATACGCGAGGAGCATAAACCGGGCTTCGTCCACCTGAGCAAAATAGGTAGTTAGGCCCGATCAAATGCTGAATAAGAATGCCTTGAATAAGGAGCATCGCTGGAGTGTGCTCCAGGTAAAGACGGCGAAGGTGAAATAGCGTGCCGCTCAGCTCGCCCTTATCCGTATGCTTCGTAAAGGAAGCTGAGGAGTAACCCTCGATTTTGCCTAGCAGCCGGTTTTTGTTCCCGACGAGCCGCCACCCGTCGGCATCTTCCAGAAGCCGGTAGCCTTCGGCGTATCCATAAAAATCGGCACCTTTTGAACGACCAGTAGCTTGCGTCGGCATCGTGTACACCTTCCCCAATCCGGGCGAGCAGGGTCGTCATAGACCTTATCCCCGGGCTTGAGCTTCATAACTTTCTGGACCAATAGCTTATGCAACTGGTGGCACCACGAGCAGGAGACTTCGATCACCTCCATCATCGGGTCTGTATACCGCGCGTCGTAAAGCTTAAAGTCAGGAGGGCGCATGCCAGACAACCTCGTCCTCAACACAAACCTTTTCTACATTTCGAAAAGGGACGCTGAGCACGCTCATTGTAGCGTTAACGAGGCACAAACAGGGGGTACCTGTAGGCACGCGCCCCGACTCAGGAAGGATCTTACGGATAAGCGTCACGTTCATATCTGGGAACGTGTATACAGAACCGCTCTTATCTGTAACAACGACGTTGCCGAGCACCGCTCTCTGCGTTTCGATGTCTAAAAAAGACGCGCGCAGCGTGTCTGAGAGGCTCATACAAAAAAATCGTCCACAAGCGTCCAGCCTACTTGCAACCCGGTGTCCGTAGTCACCATAACATTGATAGGCTTTTGCGCATTGATTGACAAGAAATTATCGACGTCAGCACGGTTAATTGAACGTGTAAGCAGCTCAATAGAACCTTGAAGGTTGGGTGGCCAATTCTCAGGAAAGCGCGTAGGCGCCCCAGCCACCCTAGGTGGAAGAGGCGCCTCAAGCTCTGTCCAACGGATAGCCAGGTAATGCCTAACAACACCGTTAGCAACCTCGATGCTCTTCAAGAAAGCTTCGAGATTGCGTGCTCCGTTGACATCGTTCCCAATGAACCTATGAGCTGCTTCAGCGAGCTGGCGCAGCCTAGGGTCTTTATCCACGCCATCCATGAAGCCCTTGATTCTAGAGCCCTCACGGGCAAGGTAGACAAGGGCTTCGTACTGCTGAAAATCGAGGGTGAGCTGAAGCTGTGACATGCCTCCAGCTTACACCAATTACCCGCGCATAAAAGGAGGTACGGTCTCTTGCGCCTCGTTACACGGACGAATGTTACCCTTCAGCCAGTCCAACATCTCGTCTGTGCGCAGCTGAAGATCGTAAACATCTGTGGGTTGCCCATGAATTACGTAATCGAAAGCCTCATCGGGGACATCGTTGAGATCGTTCTCAGATTGGTGAGAGCTGTCTCCTACTTTTTCAACAGGGCGTCGCACACGAACAACTTTGCCCCCATTACCTTTTACGTACTCCATCTCATTCTTAAAGCGCAAGTCACTAAAGACGACACCATTTAGTGAGTACCCATGTGGGGCTCGTACAAGTCCCAAATCAGGATAGTACGCCTTATCATTACTGCTTAGAACACGGATAGCCACACGCATGGCATAAGCAACCCAGACATCTGGGTAACAGTGCCTACCAAACTCTGTTCCCAAAATTTGAAGCGCATAGCGAGGGGTTAGAAATTCAGCATCCCACTTCGTTTCTTTTATGGGGCCACACTCCAGCGTAAACCCAGTTATATCCCGCAGAGTTACGTCTCTGTGCTGCTCTACGCCACCTGTTTTACGCAAATAACGTGTATCCGGCGCATTTCTTTTGTCACTTTCGCCCCATAGCTGCACGTCATCGAACTCAAAAATTTCTTGGCAAAAGCGCTTCATAGGGTCAGCGAATCCGATCGATACAAAGCCGTACTTCGCCACCAAACGATCAGCAACCGTTGACTTACCAGCTCCAGCGCTACCTTTATTTCCTGCCTTATCAAAGGTAAGCCCGCTCACCGCGATAATCATATTTTGTGCCCTTTCAAGTACTGCCTGCCCGCTTCTGTGATTCTATAGAAGCCGTTGACGTTACTTGGTTCTACAAAACCAATAGACAGCAAACGCGTGCATTCAGACTCTTTCAGCTTGGCGCTACCCTCGGAGCGACAAGACAATAGATGCAGCACATTGTGCTGTGTAGGAAACAGCTTAACCTTCGGCGCTTGCATAGCTCAGTAACTTGTCTACAGCGGCGTCTATATCTGCCGAAAACTGAGTCATTGGCTGCAACAAGTGTTTGGGTGCGGTTACCAGTAAGCGCTCCATCTTTTGCTCTGCACATTCGCGCAATAATATATTTGTGTCAGCCAGTCGTCCGTTGAGGCAGACGGCTACCCACGAGCGAAGAATATCTTCGTCGCGCATAATCTTATCTCCTAGGCTTCGCGCGCACACCTTTATGCGTGCTGCGGTGCTTCCATAGCGCCTGCGCCTCGCGAGCCTTTGCGCTATCACCTACGCGCTCATAGTGGAGCATAGCGGTAGGCAGAACAAAACATTCATGCCCAATGGGTTTACCGTCGTTAAGCCTGTGCGGATGGTTGCAAAAGCTCGTACAGAATACACCGCTATTTTTGTCGCTCATCTTTTCCCTGTTCCAAAATTTCTTTCATGAAACCCTTCATACGCCTATCGACACCCTGACGTGCCCAGTCTCTAGGTAAGAAACCGCCAGTGGTAAGCCAGGTATCAAACCCTTCGAAGATCTCTGAGAACTTGTCAGCTACCTCTGCCTTATCAGCTAGGTAGGCGTCTTCATCGTTGCACTGTTCGATGAAACTAAGCTTTTTAATAAGCTCACGCAACTGACTTAGCGCCTCATCAGGATCCATGAAAATGCCCTTCTGGCGTAATGTGATGCACTGAAATACCGGCTTTATCCAGGATATCAAGCCCGGTAGTAACACGATAAGCCCTATCGTAGTACACGTGTGTCACGCCACCTAAGTTGACTAAATACTTCGCGCACACTTCGCATGGGCTATCTGAGATAAAAACCATCTTTTCGAATTGGCGCGGAGCTGTACAATTAATTACGGCGTTGGCTTCCGAATGTACGCACCCACAGTTTCCCACAGCCTCTTTTCCAACACGATCACAACAGTTGGGTAGACCAGAAGCATTTCCGTTGTACCCCATCGCGTAAACCTGACGGAAGTCGGCGCTGGCGATTACAGTACCTACAGCTAAACGATAGCAAGTGGATCTTTGAGCAACAAGGTGCGCCATTTGCATCATAATACTAAGAAAGCCGGGGCGTTCTTTCGGCTTGCTGCTATCTTCTGTACTCATGCCTGACATCTCCTATTACACAAGCGAGCGGTTCATTCATGACGCTATCGTTGAAGAAGCGGAGCAAGGGCTACTCACGCTTTTCGAATCCTGGGCAAAGCGCTCAAAAATTAGCCCATTTGTCCTTATCTGGCCCTCAGAAGCTGTGGCATACCATGGGCGTAAGACCGAGAGCGTGTTGCCGTTTGATCCACCCGAAAACAAAAAGGAGTGGCCTTTTGTACTACACCGTTTAGTAACAGAGTACAAGGCCTACGCCATTTTGCTTGTAGAGCAAAAGACAGTAGAGATTCTAGTGATTGTGGAATCTCCCCATGGCACGAAATCGTGGCATATTCCGATTCGTAACCATGGGAATGTGCAGGTGCTGGATGACCCGATAGAGAAGACCGACGTAGATACTATCGGACTTCTTTGGTCACCCGCACGAGGACAGGCTTAGAGGTTAGACGCGAATGGCGTGACGCCATTAATGGGTGCAAGCCCAAAGGCGGCACGCCCTGCCGGATTCGTAAGCCCCTGAGGCTGAGATGCTTCACGAGCTTTGTTCAGACGCACGAGCACACGGTGCACAGCTGCCTTGGCTTCTGAGAGCAATTCGCTAACATCGAGCTCAGGATCGATCTGCTTCATGTCCTTGCAGCGCTCCAGGGCACTTGTAGTGACGCTGAGGTCCTGCATAGGATCCTCATGCCCAGTTGGCGCTGTAGCCGCTGCCTTGGCTGCGTTAGGCTTACGCCCTCGCTTGGCCTTGGGCTTATCCTGCTCAACCGTTGCTGGAGCCGCCGCTGCCGCTACTTTTTCAGCATTGGGCTTACGGCCGCGCTTGGCAGGAGCCGCTTTCGGAGCCGGCGCAGGGATGTCGCCAGACGCAAACTTCTTTTCAGCCCACGTCTTCAGCGAAGCCTTATCGCCGTCGGAAAGTCCCTGGAACTTGCCAAGTGCCCGGTTGACCGAACCGATATTCTGGTAAGCACCTGCCGCAAACTTGTCTTTGAACGCCTTGACGTTATCAACGTTACCACTCATGATGGATTCATCTCCCGTAGAATGCTGGTGTACTGCTTTGCAGCCGATCTTTTTGCTGCATGCAGCGCTTCGATCACTTCGTCGACACGGTGTCTAGGAATGTGCACGTAGTAGTTACCTACGCGCAACCTCATACGTACCGTTCTATGCCCTTTTTCGGGGACAATCTCTACTACTTCTACTGCACCCGCGTAGCGATCGTCGTCCGAGCAGAACAAGACTGCATCCGTAACTGTTACCTCGATGGCCATGTCGACTTCTTATTTAGTGGTATAAGGCGTAGTGAAGTAGTGGTCAAGAATAAAAAGAACATAAACGCGTCCTCCAGTTACTTTATACCCGTTTATGGAACAAACTTGCGTATGCCAACGCCAGAGTATGAGCCGCTGCTTGTTGAGCTGACCTTACCCGTGGAGACCTGGCGTACAATTGACCGAGCGCATAAAACACTGAGCTACGACAGGCTAAAAAGGAATGAATCCCCTATTGACCTCGGCGCTTTTCTATCCGCAGCCCTCGATTACCTCTTCACCCAGCACAAAGAAGAAATCCTGGGACAGTACAGCATCACTGAAGAGGCTGTTATCCGGGCATACACCGCCAGGCACCTCCCTGGGTATCTTGCCGAAGCTGCCGGTTTTGCCGGGCTTGAGCCCGATGACCTTCGACGCGCTGACATCATCCCCAACACCCACAAGGCCAAAATCGAATCCTGGTTTATTCGAGGCGTTACTAAACGACCCAAGAGCACTTCTAAACGATTACTACGAAAGACCGGACGAGCACGACCCGAGGCTTATTGCCACCCTGACCATGCTCTTAAACGGGAACAAGACGATAAACGATCTAAGCCCAGAGGAGATGGATCTACTGAATCAGGCGACGAGGGTATACGCAGAACCGAAGCGCGCATCGAAGCCCTTCGACAAGTCGGACCTCAATACCTCGACGTTCAAAAACCTCGGCGAAGAGCCTGAGGATGAAGACGAGGAAATTTACGTAGAGAGCCCAATGGGTAAAGGAGAAATCTCTCTTGAAGACTTCCCGTTACTCGCTGAGGGTTGGTGGAACAATAAGCTGTGACATGCAAAAATGCCCATGTATCGGGCATAACAATCATGGAGGAAGCAACATGGATGACAAAATCAGCATCGATGGCATCGACTACGTACGCGTTGACCGCCTGCCGGCTCCGCATGTGCCTGGTAGGCCCGTGATTGTCCGCACGTACAGTGCGGGGGTTCACTTTGGATACCTCGTAAGAAAAACGGGACAGGAGGTAGAGCTCTCTGGAGCGCGTCGCCTGTGGTCGTGGAAGGTTAAGAACGGCGGCGTCGCCCTTTCTGGTGTGGCGGTCAAGGGGATCGATGCGGGATGCAAGGTCGACGCGAGAGTGTCCGTGATCCTTGACCAGGTGATCGAGGTAATCGCGTGTGAACCTGCCGCCGCGGCGACAATCGAGGCGTACCCGTGAACGGGGACGGGAGCGGGAGCGGGGACGGGTACGGGTACGGGTACGGGTACGGGGACGGGTACGGGGACGGGAGCGGGAGCGGGGACGGGGACGGGAGCGGGAGCGGGTACGGGAGCGGGAGCGGGAGCGGGGACGGGTACGGGAGCTGGGACTGGAGCGGGAGCGGGTAAGCTCCACTGCTAGCGATTCGGTTGGCCTACTGCGACATAGGCCCAGGTTGTCAAAGAGACAACCTGGGCTATCTTCTTTTTTAGCCCTTGTTATTAGACTGAGCAGTCAATTTAGTATATAGGCTGACCGTATTCATTACTCACAGGAGCTGGCGGCATACCCGTTCCCCAACGCATACCTGGCTGAGGCTCTTGACTCATAAAACCAGGCACGACCCTTCCAAGGCCCCCTAAAAGTGCTCTAACACCATGCCCTGTGGCCACGGCCGACTCTCCTAGCCCATGACCCAGCGCAGAGGCAGCCTCGGCGGCGTGATGTTTAGCGAGCTGCAAGTGCGATGGAGAGGATAAAGCACGAACGTATTGAGGTGGCGAGGCGTATTGTTGCTCTTCTTGCGGATATTGCTCGTAGCCTTGTTGCTCATATTCATGCGCAACCTTGGCCATGGTACGCCCCATTTCTTGAGCAATACGCGCTGACGCCGTATGTGTAATTCCAACCTCAAGAGCCGTTTGCTCGGGATCGGGTTGTCCTGCCTGAAGATCCATGGCGTTGGGGCTCGAATACACCGAACCGAAGGCCGTTCCTGGATGCATAGAGGGCGCGCCCATAAATGGTAGCAGCGGGCTCAACCGGTAAGGATTTGTCATCACAGCGCGCAAGTAACGTGAGCGCTCGCTGCCTGGACCACCTAGGTTCTCAATCATCTGGGACATACGCAGCGCCTCGTGAAGCCGCAGCTCTTGATTGAGCGCGTCTGCTTGTGCATGCAAAGCATCGATAGGAAGAAGACGAGACTGCCCAAAGGGAGGCCCATAGCCGTAATCGTCGGCAGTTTTTTGGAGCGAGGTCACACTACCCCTTCACGGGCACGTGCGTAAAGAACCAAACGAGGATGCCCACAATGGTCGTTACAAGGGTAAAGAAGACGCCGCCACCAGTAAGCACACCCCAGCGTACCCACTCAGTGCTTTTCCTTTGATACTTTTCGGCTGTCTCTTCACGAATAGATCGGCGCAACTCAGACTCTGTAAGCCTGGTAAATACAGCGTCTTGCTTTTCGCTCGTTGCGTTTAGACCGTTCAGGATCTTATTTTGGCTCTCGAGCGTCTCAGTGTGCTGCTTAAGTATGCTGACTTGCTGCTCTAGCGTTACTCCATGTGCTGCTAACGTCTTAGCCAAACCGTCCGTATGCGCTCTTACCCCTTGCACAATGTCCGCTACTTGGTCACGGGATTCATTAGCCGTTCGCTTTGCATCGTTTGCTATAGCGTGTGCTTTCTTTGCGCTGTCTTCCAACGAAGAAAGCTTAATGCCATGACGCTCTTGATCAGCTCGAATATCTCTTAGCTCTGTGCTGATCTGGCTAAGCGTGTAGCGCATCTCGTTAATCACAGGCATTACGGGGCACGGCGTTTCTGCTTGAGGGCACTCATCCGCACGACCGCTACGCTGTGTGTGCTCAATGTCGGGCATATTCACATCCTTACGGCGTAACTTATAGTACTTTCGTGGTGCAGAAAGCGCTGAGCAGCCTGAATATAAGCATTGATGGGGTACTAACAAGGGGCATACTCGCTACCCGAACACCCACACGCTCACGTTGACACTTGCTGTATACGCGATAGCTAGTGCAAGAACACCTGAAGAGGTTGGCTGTGGACTGGCTAACACTAAAAAGCCACCGCAAGACACCTCAATGCCGGGAGTAGCGCCGTTAAATCCAGCCAGTATTCCAACAGCGCCGGGCGCAGTATTCGGGTCCACAGTAAGAAGCACGAACTTAGCCCCTGTAGAGCCGAGCGTGCTCAAATCAAGTGTCTTGCTGCCGGAGCCTGTAAAGTTGAAGCGGGATATTGCTTCAACGTTATACGCAGAGGACAGTGCTGCAACGATAGGCTGAGGAGGTTGCCCAGGCCCGTAAGGGATCTGGGCGGTAAGCTGAGCGCTAAACGGTGTCGCCACGAATTACCCCGCCGTGGCGCCAGCCGTAGAGGTTGTATTCCCAGCCGACTGCGCGTTGTCTGGAATACCAAGGAAGGTAGACGAGACGTTTGCACCGCCTGCGTTGCTGCTCGTTGCGCTCGAAATGAGCGTAAGCGCTGAAATAGCCACCGGAACAGCGCGCTCGAACTGAACGGCGACGTTTTCCTGAAGAAGAACCCCTTGGCTATCCGTGGCCAACGAATGATTGGGCAGATAACACGCCTCAAAGTACAGCGCACCAAGAGCGTCTTGGTTTACGTCGCGAATGTACATCAGCATACCGATCGGCTGAGCGAACAAATCGGAAGCTAGATTGAGGTAGATGTTTTCGTACCCCGGAGGGATGATGACATCGTGTGGGTTGGCCATTGAGGCAGATCCTGCGTTAGGCCACATTGAAGGGACAATAGTCGGACCAATGAGGTCCTGGTAATACGCGTAAAGAATACGGAGCAATGAAGCGCCGTGATAATAAACACGTCCCAGACTCAACTGCCCCACAGTGCGCCCTGAGATAAAGTAGCTACGCTCGCTACCAATCTCAAAGATACGACTGAACTGACGATTGTGGCTGACACTGAAGCTCTGAAGAACTCCAATAGGCAGAACAATCTGGTTGGCAGCTTGGCCATTACCGCTTACCGCCTGCGCGAAGGAAGCGGCTCCGCCAATGTTCGCAATACGCGGTGGCCCTGCGGCCAACAGCATGAAACCGGCGTTGACGTATTGACCATCAACCAAGCCCGCCTGCACATACGATGTCATCGGGCTCCAGTCAGAATAGTTTCCACTCAACTTTATGTCTCCTAGCTAATTAGAACAGGGGGCTTCCGCCCCCTGCCCCTAAATTACTTTCTATGGATTGTTCGACTGACCGTACGCACCGTCGTGTTGTATCTTTGAGCCAGCTCCGCCTGAGGAACACCAGCGGCAGCGCTACGAATAATATCCTTACGTGCCTCTGACGTAAGTCTTATCTTAGGAGTACTGGCTCGACCCTTAGTGGCCATATCCTTCATATTATCCTCGTGCGTACCAAGGAACAAATGCGTAGGATTTACACAGCTCCTATTGTCACATTTGTGACAAACAAATATACCGTCTGGGACTTTGCCGTAGTATAGCTCCCACGAGTATATGTGAGCACGTACTTTTACAAGGGTGCCTGGTGTACTGAGGCTGCCATAGCCATTACTAGTGGCATGTGTCCAATTCCAACAAGGTCCTAGCTCTGGATGATGCTCTGGGATGGCTCCATGCTTATTAACCTTTTCCCAAAATCTGCATTGCATGGCGCCACAAGTAAAGAACTTGCCCACGCGCAAGCTATTACCTCGCATTTTCTTGAAAGCGCCACAGGCACACTGACAATTCCAGTAGACGGTACCGAACTCATCGTTTTCGGCACGGCTTACTACCGTGAGTAGTCCAAAGGTTTTGCCCAACAAGTTATCTAGTTGAAAGCTACCCTGTGAATGGTCACCCAAGCAAAGATGCCCCGGATTAACACAATCAGTGTTACGGCATATACGCAAAACGCACTTGTCGCTAGGGATACTTCCGTGCGTAAGTTGCCAAGCAACATGATGTGCAGCAACAATCCTAGAATGGCCATTGGTACTGACGCTAAATTGCCCGTTTCCATCCCTGCGCTTAGCCGCCAGCCAAGGCCAACAAGCCTGTAGTCCCCCAGTGCAATCCACCTTCGCCCAAAACCGATCCGCCAACAAATTGTCCAAAGCAAAACTCGATATAATCCCAGCTCCTTTCAGAGCTGTTATGCCGCAATTTCCTTGGACAATTTCGGCGAACATAGGCTGGACTCAGTGCCTTGAGTCTAGCAAACGTCTTGCGTTTAAGTATAGCGAGCTATAAGGCAAATGAGGGCTAGAGAAGAGGCAGGACCTCTTCTGCTCGTCTACCTTCCAGATTCTTGAAGCTTGACCATCACATGGTCGAAAGTCTTTTGGTAGTCGGTCTTTAACCCTTTTAGGATAAACAACGCCTCGTCCACATTTTTCTCCTGACGTTTAATAAACGCTCGAAGATAATCACGAAACGCGTTGTCCAGACCCGGAGTACTAAGAAGTAGCGCTGCTGCTTGTATGTAGGGATCTCCAATAGCAGCAGCGCTCATGGAAGCGATGTACTCGTTGAAATGCTCAGTACAATACCCTTTTGAGCCCTCTCTAACGGTATGCTGACAGCCTTCAGCGGAGCATTTATACGTAGCATTGCTACTCACTGGATCCTGGCTAGTTTCTTTTTTCACTTCCTCCACACGCACAGAATGCCCAGGGTCGTATAGATGAATACGGCAATATCCGCCAGGCTCCACAGCACGCGCGCAGCCTTCTACGCTACAAAGCGCACTTTCAAAAAGCTTTTTGCTAGACATAGCTACCTCCGTAGCTGTTATACCAGCAATTAGAGGTAATTTAACCGATACAGGCTTTATTTATGTCACGCTTGCTATACGAGAAGCGTAAGCGAAATGTAGTTCACTGGCACAGGAACGTCTAACACTGCTGATATGAGAACCATATCAGGCGCATCCGTATCCTGAATAATGCTGTTCATCGTTCCGCCGATGAGGACACCGGATTCCGTAAGGAATCCGAACAGTCCTTGTACGACAGTCCCAAGGCTGTCCAAGAAGCCCTGAGTGATATTGAACCGCCCGATGAAATTCTTCAGGCTTCCGCGCATGAACTTGGCCGTAAAATCAACGACCTTGGTCACCGAATCCGTACGCGTTTCCACGCTCGTCAAGTCCGTAGTAAGCGCCATACGAGCGTAGACAGGGGCATTGGACGCATCTTGCACGTAGATATATGCGCCACCCCCGGCCATCACATCCAACTGGGCTTCGCTGAAGATGTTGTCCGAACCCAACACCCCTGTGAACCCAGTGATGGGGAAATTGGTGAACGATTGCTGTGGTGGCTGCTGTCCAATTGCGCCGACGGTGGCGCAGTTCATGTAGAAGCCATCAATGATTTGGCTCACTCCGCCCACCGTAGCCACGCATCGGTCAGGTACCGTCATCCAGAATCGACGTTGGCTAAACGAGGTACCCAGCGTATTGACGTTAGCCGCGATAGCATTGTAGTCCGGTGTACCCGCCAGGGTGAGAAGTGGCAGCCCACGGACTTGAACAGAAAATGTCTCCGCGATAAGCGGTAGCGGAAGCACGTTCTCTGCATAGAAGTCATCGTTGTTCGTACCATTTGGGAAATTACCAGAGGTGGTACGCACTGTAACCTGCGAGCCAGAGATGCTCTGGATGGAGTAGTTCATACCATCCACGGCAAGATTCAAGTACAACCCTGCTGTAACGGGAATTGTTCCTACGGGGGTGATACCAGCCGCTTGGATCAACGTGCTCAAGCTAGCGACCTTGGTATCAAAGACGATTGTGCTGAGACCATCGCCGTTTGTTCCGCTTGTTACCAGCGTAGGCAGCGCATTCGTTGGCAACGATGGATTCCACAAGACAATACGCTCACCGCGTGACGTCGGCTCGCTCATGAATTGAACGTGGGTATTAAACACCTGAGCGACGCTCTCATCGTGCGTGAGGATGGCGATAGCGTAGACCTCGAAGCCTTCCAGAAATTCTGCGGCTCGAGTAAAGGCCTCGACGGTACCGAAGGGGGCATCGTCGTTGATCTCATCGACACCAAGCCCAGTCACATTGATGCCTGGAGCGTTGATAAGCGCAAAGTACATCCCAAGCGCCAATGGATTGGTGGCATCAATGGGTGGGATAGCATTGCCAAGATCCGTGGTATTCGCGAAGGTAAGAAGACCAGGATTGGTTGCCAGCGCCGTAGTATCAAGACGAAGCGCTGTGTACGTAACGTACAGCGGTGCTGTAACGTTAATCACATTCCCCGCAAAGTCACGAAGAAGGCCGTTCTTGATTTGGATATTGTCCGTCAAGTCCACAATAAGATCAGGCGTAGGTCGATTACTTGGTGCAGGAGATACCAAGTTCTGCGCCTCGATGAAGTAATGAGTACCGACATCCGCGCTGATGGGTACCTGGGTGTTCACCTTCAGGTTCGTAACAATTCCACCTGGGGCCACCTTGCTGATATTGGCGAACAAGCTTCCATCAATCCAAAGCTGATCACCCACCTGTGGAGGAAACGGATTGCCCCTAACTTCGGCGCCGGCAATCAATGTAGGTGTAGTAGACCCTGACTCAAGTAGTGCGAGCGCTGTGCCGCCAATGATCTCAATCATGGCCTCATTGCCATAATTCTCGGTGGTCAACGTGAGCTTACCACTGGTAGCAGACACATTAATCTGCCCACCAGCGGCAAGGCCAACGTAAGACTGGATTGTTGCCTCTAGACTATCCGTCGTACCGGTAATTGTGGTCTCAGACCCAGTAAACGTGATCGTTTGTGGCTGATTCCCATCGCTAATTACCAGCGTGAGGCCACCAAGCCCTGTAAAGGTGGGAGCTGCGGAGGCGGTAATTGTTGCTTGCGTGGCCGCTGTAGTGAAATTAGCTCCCGCAAATTGAAGAAGCGAGGTATACGCTCCGCCACTACCGTCTGAGATCGCCGCGATGCTTGTACCTGTCCCTGACAGCTGTGTGAAATTGATCGGGCCGCCGTTAGTCACAAGCGCAGTGCTCGTTGAACGAATGATAATCGAGCTACTTGTGCCTGTACTGTTACTGGTAATTTCCAAGTATTTAGTGCTTACCAGTGAAGGCGTAGCGCCTGACAAGCCCGCTTGGATTTGGGCAAGAGCTGCCGTATCACTAAGCGGATTAGCGAATGTAACTGTTTGGTCGTAAGCAGCGCCATCTACATTGACAATAAGCGTTGTAGTGCCAAATGCATTGGGCGTACTGTTCGTAACTGGGCCGCCTGCGGTAGGAATCTGAGTAGTGCCGTTGCCCCCGGTGCACCCCGTAAACTGCGTCGAGGTTGTACCTGTGTAAGTAACAACTACGCTACCAGCTGCCGTGGGCACATGGATTGTACCCGACGTAGGGAACCCGCTAGTGCCGCCCGTCACAGTAAGCGTACCGCCGCTACTCGTGATGTTGGTCGCAGCAGGCGCTGGAGATGCAGCCACGACAGGAGCCGCTTGGTAGCTAAGCACAGAGATGTCTGTACTTGTTTCGACGCTGCCCGCGATGGCAACTTGTCCATTAAGCAAGAACGAAGCGGTACGAGTAGCTTCAACAATGTCCGTCCCATTACCCGTAGACAGAAATACCCGAACGCTGTCCTGTTCAATCGCCAGTTGAGACAGGTTACCCATGGGGTCTGGAAAGGCTTGTTCTGGAATTACGGTGTTGTATTGGTCGTAGTACCCAATACCCGTATACGTCTTTCCAATGCCGATACCAAATGCAGCCGCTACAACCGGCGAGGTATCTGAGAGAATTACAATAGACTCAAATTGCCCCGTACCTAGGGTGGCCAACTCGAACGTAGTGCTATTAGTCGATAGCGCTTGAGCTGAGGTAACGTTTTGCTGCTGAAACGCGGTAGTGATCTGAGAAACGACTGTGGCCGGTGTAAGACCAGAGCTCGTCGGATCAGAGAACACGACGTCAATCTCTTGGGACTCGTTGATGCTCAGCGCGAGCTGAAGGCCATTAAGGCCAGTGTATACAGGCGGACTGCCTGTTGCCACAGCCGAGAAAAAGAACGCTGGAAGAACAACATGAGCGTCATTGTTAAGCGTTTGCCCGCCAGAAGCGCTTGTAACCAGCAGCGGAACTGTCTGAGTGCAAGCACCGACAATGTTCGGAACGAGGGTAGGGGTAATTACCGTCGCGGCCGTTGCGGTGAATTGCTGGATAACTTGTACGCCGGGGCGCGGAAGTGACGCCGGGGTAGAAGGCATGATGCGTGCTCCTTCGGTGCCGTAAAAGGCGAGTACTTACACCGAAGATTCTTGCACGCGGCAACTTAGTAAGAGAAGGGAGGGGCGCGAAACGCAATACTAGGCTGAGCGCCTGGTCTATTCTGACGCACGCTTCGCACGATCACTTCGCGGCTAGGATCCAAAGGATGCCGCTGCTTAGGTAGATAATACTCCTTGCCCGAAATTGTGGATGTAGCTCCTTGCACATCCGGTGCAGGAATAAGAGGTGGCGCTGGAACACGGGTTACCATAAGTGGCCGTTCGAATCCAGCAAAAGGAGGAGATCCTGTACTGTGCAACTTGGGAATACGCGTCGATACGTGCGTCTCGATGCTCTTCACAATCTGTTTTCCTAGCGGAGTAAAAGAGCTGGTGCGCACAAAGTGGAAAGGGACACTTATAGGTACGGCAATCCATCCGTCACCGTTATCGTCCGAAATGATAGAGCCGGCAGGAGACGGAGACCCCAATTGAATCTGCCTGCCCGTATCAAAAAGCCCATGCTGCATAAGCAAGTCGCGTAGTAGCCAGACATGCTCTGCCGTTACCCACCCGATGTTCTCTGCTTCAAGTGCTACTCTCGAACAGCAATTCACCGTCATGGTGCCTGTCGCAAGAATACTTTTTGTTTTTCTGCCCGTAGTAGCGTCGTACTGAAGCAGGTCGTCCATGCCGAATGAATAGAATTGAATAGGCCCTCGGACGAACATAATGAGGGGACGTTTTTGCATCATCTCCTCTTTTACAGGCGCTTCATCCTGAATAACGATATCGCTCACTGCGGGATCTGGATCCCAGTGGTACTCCCCAGGTGGCGCAGCGTTAAACAAACCCTGAACAAATCCGACAAACAAATTCCTTAGCGCCTCTAACGGGGTGTATTTGAAACTACCCGGAAAAGCGTCTTGAGAATCAAATCTCGGGATCTTGCTCGAGTCCACCCGTTGGCTCCGTTAAAGGGGCGCCTGTAAATGGATTTTTGATACCTTTACCAGGCTGCCCCACATAGTCTCCGATGCGCCCCATCATTTTATTCTGAAGCATGGTAAAGCCGATGCCTGCTGCGCCGCCTACAATGGGCGGGCCATACTTCAAAGCAGCGAGCGGCATACCTTCACCGCCGAAATATCGAATAGCTCGGTCAGCGCCATGAGCAGCCAAATAACCACCCAAAGTACCGAGTCCGTACCCTCCAATTCCTTTCGCTACGGTAAGCGCTGGATGCTCTCGATACGGTGGAGGCGTAGCCTGGTCTCCCTCAACCTTAGACCCAGGATCGGTAATACCTTCGACGTCAGCTGCAATTTTGGTCAGCTCGTCAAAGAATGCCGCAGCAGTGATCTCATCCACGAGAGCTAGAGTAGCACGGCGGATAGAGCGAATAGATACCAGGGTAGTCCAGATCGTCAGGGTCTGGATTCGTCAACGTGGTAGGGTTTGAGTAATTACGAGCCGAGGTAAAAAACAGATTCTGAATGGGCACACCCAGCTCGAGCGGGATGGCGTATTCAATATCAGTCGTTTCGATCCGTTTGAGCTGAAGCTCTTGCGTGATGATCGTACGCTGCTCTTGTGTCGTGGAAATTGTCCTTACAACCCATCTGATGTTCTCAGGCTCAACCAAAACATCATCGGGCTTAACCGTAGGGTAAAAAGACATACGCGCTGTAGTCGATTGCTGCTGGAGCCTGCCTGATGAAGCCGGCTGCTGACTGGCGGTAGTTGGATCTATACTCACCCAAATTTCAATGGGTTTGTGGTACCCACGCACAAAAGAAGTTCCATAGCAGGGTCGACAGTTACTAAACTTTTGCTTTTTAAGCCGATCATTCCAGCAAGCTGCGCAGCGCTGACCAAACGTTCTTACTGGCAGTAACCAGCACCGCCGCCCAATGAACTCATGCATTAAGATATTGAGGTGATTCCTCAATTCGCTAGCGATGAGCGTGGGCTCAGGCGACTTTTCGTAGGGTCCGTACTCCGTAGCCTTGCCATCGGGTACGTGTACTAATCGAATTTTGTAGTGATATTGCCTGTAAATATTCCCGACTTTGACCAGGTTATCGATAAAAAGAAAGGTGTCCTGGAACGGGTTGCAAATAGGTTCATAAGGACCCGAGGCCGACTCAGCACGAAGAATCTGGAAAGTCCAATCGTAGATGTCCTCAGATGTATCCCCTATTTGCCAAGTAATTTGGTTGTAATCCAGGGACAGCGAACGGACATGCGCCTCGGTAATCGCTAGCTCAGCCATGAAAAACGAGCCTCAAAACGGGCATAACAACTATGGAGGATAGCACAATGACACCCTATTTGATGCTCGATAAAGTAAAGGCATCATTCATCGCGGTTGAAACGAAGCTGCAACGCGCAGAGGCTTACGATAGCGTAATGCCCAATCTATACGCGACGGAAGAGATAGCAGCGATGCGAGAGGAGCTGGAGGATCTACGCCAAGTCATTGACGGACTCGAAAGACAATTTACGAGCGTGGCATCTTAGGCGTTGAGAGAAGAACCCAGTTGGGTTTTTCTTAGCCGTTGATTGCGCCGCTAATAGCGCCACCGACACCACCGGCAAGAGCTCCCACTCCAGCACCAATTGGACCGGCTCCTACAAGACCTGGAATAGCTCCAGCAGCGGCACCTGGAACCGCGCCCCTGATAGCACCCTTAACGCGCTGCATGATCCCAAGAGCAGTCTTGGCCATAGCTTCAGCAGCCTTTTGGATAGAGGCCGTTTTCCACTCTTCTGGCATAGGCGTTTTCGCATGCTCATTTAATGCTTTGTTGCCTACAGAATTGGCGTGTATCTGATTCCAAGCATCGCCGATTCCGGCACCAAGAGGCCCTCCCAAACCCAATCCGGCAGCGCCAAACCCAATGGCATTATCTACTGCTGCGTTATGGCCAATAGATCCATGATCTGGAGAACCAAAATAACCCAGCGCTGCACCACCTAAACCACCGATGCCAGCACCTACCAGACCCCCTTTAACAGCGCCCATAGGAGAACGCGCAGTGTCATAGGCAGCACGTCCTTTATCAAAACTTTGATCAAGTAAAGTAGCTAAATAAGCAGTATTTCTAGCTTGATCGCGTGTAAGCTCTTTACCCTTAAGTACTGAATTACGATACACGTTATCCACAACAGACTTACGCACAGCTGCCGCGTCTAAAGGATTCTCGCCTTCAGCCGTTTTAGCCATCTCTTGCTTATACCCAATATGGGCAAGAGCTCTACCAGTCAGGTCAGCATAATAGGCTGAAGCTTGCTTATCTTGATCGTTATTACCGGTGAGTGCGCTAGCCGCAAGAGCGCCTCCCGCTGTAGCAAGAATAGGATGACGGCCAGCAAAACGAATTGCTTTACCGCCGATTCCACGAGAGCCTTGCGCCTGTTGCCACAGTCTCGCCCCCGTCGATTGCGCGGGAGAGACAACACCTGCTTGTGCCGGCGTCTGCGCTACAGGGATCTGACCTGTATTCTGTGTTTTACCTAGACCGAGCAGACCACCACTGCGAATAGGCAGAGTTTTCACGTTGGCGACAGCTCCGGCTGGTCCAGTAGCGGATCCAAAAGCAGGAGCAGGTGTATGCGCTGGCGCAGGAAGAGAAGCTTGCTGCGGCGCAATCAACGGCTTGGCGACACCAGGTACAGGCAACCTAGGAGCTACCATGGGCCTAGGCAACGGTGTAATAGGCATTCCAACGCCGGCCGTCTTCACCTTAGTAAACGGCATCGGCGTAGCCGTTACAGTTTGCGGAGTGGGACGAGAAGGTGCGCTTACACCCTGCATCTTTACTGGCACAATCGGCTTAACGGTAATACCAGGTGCAGAGGTTTTGATGAGTGCGTCGACAAAGCAAGCCGCAGCCTTTTTCTCCGCTGTAACTGCCTTACCCTGAGGCTCTACATCCGGTACGTGCTCTTCGTCTTTTTCTTCAGGCTCCTCCTCTTCGAAGACACCTTCTTCGTCACCACTATCCGCACTGTTATTCGCTCTAGAAAGCTCCAAATCCAGCTGCCGTTTCTTTAGCCGGACCATATCTTCTTGCGCGTAAAGATCTTCGGGCTCGGGCTCTGAGCGTTCAAGGCGCTTTTGAATACGCTTACCCTCGATCGCGAGAAGGGCTTGTGCAAGGCCGAGAGCCCTATCGTAAAGAGGCGTACCCTCGTATTTACTAAGCCATTTACCGTCATCACCATCGTCGCAATACGCCTGCGTAACGCTGCCCAAAGAAGCAATTTTCTGAATCTCTGCGATAGGCAGCGTCATCATAATTTTGGTCAGCTCATCCTCGGCTTTCTTATCCGAGGCGTTCTTAACCAGCGTATTCAGGAATGCATCCAGCATGACGGGCTCCTAGGCTTTCTTCTTTGGAAAGATTTTATTCGTGAGCGCATTAGCTCCATAACCGATAGCAACAGGAGCTACGGATCGTACGATACCGCTACCGACATCCATAGCAGCGGCTGGAAGTGGATGCGCTACAGCAAGCTCTCTATTGGCAAGACTCTTTTTGGCCTGCGCCAGCTGATACGCCTTCCAAAAGCCGCCGTCTTGTTTACTCTCAAGCGCTTCTACTCGCTTTTGAACAGGTTCAGTACCCGCACGGCTACCACGGTACGTACCAATGGCATTCTTTGCCCCTGTTACAGTACCGATTACACCAGCGCGGATAAGTGCATCCGTCAGTTTACCTGCCTCTTTTTGTGCCGCCGCTACCTTGGCAGCACTCGGGCTTTTGGGAGCAGCGCCCTCCGGTAAGCTGCGGTCTTACCTACCTGAGTAATCTGCTGAGCCATGTTGGGATCTGGTCCAGGAGGGCCGCTCGCATTGGCGTTCATATCAGGCGAGCCCGCTGGGGGTGCAGATCCAGGTGCAGTTTGCTGGTCTGGGGAGGCCCCTGCTGGCCCTCCTGGTGGTCCGCCGCCGCTGTCACCCTGAGCTGGCGGGTTAGGCGGTCCACCAGCCAAGCCCGCGTCAGGAGACGGGGCTGCACCGCCATTAGGGTCCATACCCATAGCTTGCCCTGGGTCGCCCATCATCGGTGTAGCTTGTCCCGTCGTCTGCGTAAGGCTTAGGGCCGCTTGCATGGCAGGGTCTTGTGATGCCAGTTCCATAAGCTTCATGCGCATATCCTGCTGCGCAATACGGAGCTGAGCCGCGGTCTGTGTTTGATTTAACGCGTCGTCTTTGGCCCTCATCGCTTGATCGATGGCCGACTTGACCTTTACTTCCGCATTTGCGGCATCTTGTTGTGCTTGCGCAGCCGCCTGCTGAATCTGCTGTACTTGCATTTGAGCCTGCTGCTGAGCCATAGCCGCTTCTTGCTTAGCTTGTGCAGCTTGCTGCCTATAGAAATTGGCCTCATTGCGATCTTGATACTGCTGTCCCATCAATTCAGCGTTGAGGTAATTTACCGGGGCTACCTCGGCATTATCCGTAGGAGATGCCATAGGCGCCTCTATATTAGGCGTGGCCCCCTCTTCGCCGTCAGCTTGCTTACGCAACCAACCGACCATGGCCGCCGCCATGTCAGTGACAGATGCGTGCTTATGCCGCGCAACATCTACTTCAGTACCAAGCTCTCCCCCAAGACGATGGCCTGCCATACCGCCGAGTGCTGCGCCACCCAAGGTTGCGGCAGGGTGACCTTTACCCAAGGCATGACCCAACGCTGCGCCCGCGCCTGCGCCAGCCAGCATACCGGTGCTTCTTCCAACGCGTTCCCCTCGACGAGCAGCTTCTCGATGGTGCTCTGCAGAAATTGTAGTAACCGCACGCTGTCTACCCGTTTCCTTAAGCTCTGCGTCACTAGGGTTCTCTTTGGCCCATTTCACAAGAAGCGCGGCTACCTTGTTAATGCCACTAGCTTTCTTTGTACCTGGCACCTCAGGTTCTTCTTCTTCTGAAGCTTCCCCAGGAGCACCACCAGCTTCGGTAAGATAATCCTCAACAGGATTGGGCTCGCTTTCTTGCTGACCCTCAGCACCTTCGGCAGCTTCCGGCTCCTCACCCTCTTCTTCACCGGGCTGCTCAACGCCGGCTGCTTCCTCAGCCTGCTGGTACTCAGGACTCTCTACAGCTTCTTGTTCTGGAGTTTCTCTCACCTCATTCTGCTCCATATGAGCAGGCGGCTGAGGAGCCATAGGTTTATTCCCATAGTCGGGCGGCAGAGCTTGCCAATAGCTGTCCAAATGCGCCTGGCATTCGCCCATAAAGAATTTAATCTTGCCTTTCATTGGGTTATTTCCGAGCACGTTGACAAGCTCGTGGTAGCTTTGAATCATTTCTTGCTCAGCTCGAATCATTCGCTGAGCCACAGAAAGAGGATCAGTACTGGCTGGAGGCATATCTGTGTCTGGAATATGCGGGGCGCCAGCAAGGACAGACATACGCTCTACCAGATATTCAAATGCGTGCTTATGGTCGTATTGACCGCTGCAAAGCGCACTCTTTACCTCAGCGGCGTAGGGACCTCGAATGCTGTTATGATAAATAAGGCTCGCAGTCATGAGACGCAGCAAACCCATGCAGCATTTGCCCATCAGGCTAACAGCGAACTCGAGGGGTACCTCAAATTGACCCTCCAGTACGCCTGTCTCGTCTGGCGAGTCTTGCCAACCTGCCGTTTTAACGAGCGCCGAAGCCGTATTACTCGGCGCTTTCATCGCCAAGAAGTAAGAGCTGGCCTCGTGGATAGGAATCTGTGCCTGATCTCCCCAAAGAGCACGCTCAAAGCTATTCATTGCTAGTACTCCACCACGACATAAAGACCATCAAGGCGCGGCTTGCTCCCACACTCGATGAACCTAGGAGTATCTCCTGTAGGACCATTGAATGCGACGTTACCTGTGTTCGAAGCCGTTGTAAAACCAAATACAGTATTCGCTGTACCTGATTTACTAAGGCTAACACCGGCAATAGGAACTATTTCTACAAGGCTCAGACATTGGTTTTTCCACAAAACTGAAAGTCCTGTCATCACTGAAGTGATTTGCGAAGCTACGGCAGGCGCTGTAAGACCATCGCCGGTAGTATCCACGAAAGTTACAGTGCCGGCGACAGGCTTTAGAAAAATGAGTGTGGCCCCGTTAAGGTTCTGAATTCTAGCTGCCGGGCCAAAGACGCGTGCGCCGCCAGAGATCCCTCCGCGAAGGAAGAAGCTCATCTCGCTAACAGTGTCGAACTCGTAGGTATTGAGGCTCATGGCTATGTCCTAATTAGCGGGCAGTATGAAAGGCAGAGTATATATTAGTAGGACAGGAAGGAGCTATTCACTGCCCACGCTTCTGAGTGCACGCCGCAATTTTGTGGCCCCAATATTTGATTGATATTCAACGCTATTTTAACACGTAGAGCCATCTGCTCTGTAGTCCCCTTGTAGTACTGGAGCCAATTCATGATGAGCGGTGTCTTGTCGTTTACTCCAACATTTACGCCTCCGTTGGAATAATTGATGTGATTCCGCGTTTGTAAAAGGCCTACAGACTCCAAAAGCGAGCAGGTAACCATGCGCAGTAGCAACGCATGTTGGTGCCACTGAAGCAAGTCTTCTAGCCGGAACGCGCCTAGTATCGGAGGCATTCCGTTAAAATAGGATATCGCGTCCATTACCGCCCATGCGATAATACGATCCGTAGACTCTTCACCGGCTACAAGACGATTAAGCTGAGGGTGATCCCTGGTATAAAGACGCACCGTTTGAACAAACGCCTGCATTACCGGGCTAAGCGCCTGGACTCCCTGTAGCCGTTCATCCGTAGGTAGCTGCATGGATCTACCGGCGCTTGCGCCTGCCACCATAAGACACCTCTTCTTGAGGTGCCGGCTCTTCGACATAAGGGATTTCGAATGGTGCTTCTACCGTACTACTCGAAATAGCCTCGATGCCAATAGGTTCAGGCTCTGGAATCACTTGAATAGTCTCTGCCTCTTGTTCTGCTTCTTTGACTACCGGTTCCTGTACACTGAGAACACGAAGCGTTGGGATTTCAACGCGTCTATTTTGGCTGTCGTAAACACGAATAAGCCCCTTGCGTTCTTTGTCCTGAACTTCCGCAAGATGGTTACGGAGGAAGGTCTCAGTTACTGGAAAAGGACGACCCCGAACGAGACGTATAAGGCCACCCGCCAAAAATAGATTCTTCGTGCTGCACTCAGGGCTAGGCAGCGCACGACGCGTAGCATTGGTGTGAATAGAGCGAGTGGTGTTGTGGATGTAGTAAGTTTGCTGTTGCACGAGAGTATCTTACTCCATAAACGCGAAAGAGGGCACCGACACGTGCCGGCGCCCTCTTTACCTACGAGCCAACCGAGGCAGCCCGCCTTTTCACACAGACTAGTTGTTTGTAATCTGCGGGAATACCAGCCCTTCACCAACACGGTTGTTGATAGCACCGAGTGAATCCTCGAGAACTGGAATGAAGTTATCGAGAAGACCATCCGCATTGTTTGCCGTGGCATCCGCCGAGTAAAGCTCGACCTTGCGCACAGACGCGATATTGATAACGCTCATAGCGATGTCTTCCCACGCCTGGAACGTAATCGTGTTGGCAACCTTGTCGATGTAGAACTTCGTCTGATTCAGAACGTAGAACTTGCCGAAGAACTCAGGTGCCGTGAAGAAGTAGATGTTGCCACGCCGCAAGATGTCCGTCTTGACAGTGCGGATGTACGGCCGCCCAACAAGTAGGTTGTACTTGTAGCCGTCAACAGTAGTCTCCGACTGAATACGATCGCCGTTGTCTTCGACGGTCCAAGAAAGCACGTCGTCGAAATCAGGTTCTGTCATCACGTACCGTTCACAGCGCAGACGGTTACTGTCGATAAGCTTAAAGCCTTCGACAATATCTTTGCGCTGAACAGGACGAATGGTCGCATCGTTGGTGCTCGCGGCGCGAGCAAGCTCGCCTTTGCGCACCGAGAACTCAACAGGCGGAGAAGTACTCTGAAGAGCGCTGGCGTTAAGCGTGGTGACCACGCCACCATTAGCCTCTGTCTGAAGAGCCTGTACAGCGGCCTCGATATGGATCGTAAACTCACGATCCTCGATCTCTTGAATGTCCTTCACCGAGTTCTCTTCGATGATCTTGGTGACGGGCATCTCATAGGCGAGAAGCTCTTGCTCCGTCTTCTGGAAGACCTCGGATGAGATCGTAAAGAAGGCTACCTCGGCGCGCTCACCTCGGATAAACCGAGCTGTGGGCTGGCCACGGAAGGAGATGGCCATAGCACGGCTCTTCGGCTCGATGTCAACCAGCTTCACAAGGGTGTCATGCCGTGTGCTGCGCTGACAGTCCGTCCGTGTGACCTGCTCCGGTGGGATGATCTTACGGACGTAGGAAACCTCGCGTAGGCGATCCCGAATGTAGGAGCCGCCAAACTGCGCAAGCTTCTCCTTACCTCCGGGCTCCCCGAGGCGCGCGTTGAACAAGTCATTTACGGTACGAGCCGAGGCCATTGTGCTATCTCCTATCTCACGTTTAAGGCAGCTTGCTGCCTACCGAATCTTTAGTAGAGCGTTCCTCCACGAATACGAAGCCAGCCGTTGTTCGCCGCGGGCAGCCTGGTGACGTAACCAACGATGCGATCCGACTCTGATGCCCCATGGCCAACGAGACCACTAAGTGTGCGCGTACCGAAGAAGCCGCCAATAGAAATGCTGGCAACTTTGACAGGCTGCAAAATTGCAGTGATCGCTGCACCGGAGTTAACAACAGCTGCCGGATCGAAAATACGGGTTTCGAACTCCCACGCGTTGAGCCAAAGAACAGGAGTCTTGTTATCGGCCATCGCCTGGATGTCGAACCGGCCGTTCTCTGCCCACAGTGGCCAGCAAAGCTGGGTACCTGCCCAAACACTTCCCGCGGTTTGCGTGATGTCGAACGGACGAACCAGCTGCGCGTTGGAATTCAGCGTAACCCATTCGCCGTCAATGAGCGAAAGAGGGTTGGCCGGATTTACCAGCGTTTTATCCGCAGGGAGCAGATCACGGCGAACGACAGGCAGGACGTCGGTAACCGGTCGGAAATTCTCACGATACGTAGTCATTGATCTCTATCTCCTTATTATCTTGCTTGAGGCGCAAGCTGCCTTGGCTCCGGTTAACCGGTATTACCCTTCGCTACCCGATGTCTCCAATGATATACCGTTCGAAGTCAGAACCCGTAGAAGCGCTGACATTTGTTCCAACAGCGGCTGTCTTCAGCATATCGGGACCGGTAATATTGAGCGCCTCACGAAGAACCTCAAACCCATGAGGATCTTGATGCGCTTTCTTTTCAAGCTGATCCGTGAGGTCTTCAAAAGAAACGCTGGTATGCACTCCTTTATCATGCATATCCATGGCTACTTTCTCAGCCTCCATGCGCAAGCGCAAGGATTTGACCTCAGAAGCCAGCTTAGTGTTCTCTTGCGCCAGATGATCTCGTTCATGAGAAACCTGAACCAACGCAGTGGCGCCGTCACGAAGTACTTGAGCAATCTTTGTCTGGTCCATGACTTACCTGTCTAGAACTCCAGGAGTCTAGCTTCCTTACATCGGCTGGCTGGCGTTAAAGCCGCTGGCTGCTTGAGGGGTATTAGGAGCACTTCCACCACCCATCATTGCCTTTTTCGTCTTCTTCGACTTGGGAGGCTCGCCCGCAGTTTTCTGCTGTTCAGCCAATTTGGCAAGAACAGCTCGCGCTGCCGCAGTCTTCGTCAACGACGCATTTACGCTAGCGAACTTGGTACCAGCCTCTTCGGTATGATCGAATGCTTCCCTAAGCGTGCGGTCATGCTGCATAGAAAGCGCAGGCTCATTAATGATGGCGCCAAGATCATGCTTGGGATCTGCCTTAGCCTGTTGCTTCTTGTAATTGATAGCCGCCTCGTTTGAAGCAATTAGGTTCTTCTGCGAATTCACGTCGCTCGGCTCGGGAGGGCCATCGGTTTCAGAAGCAGAAACGCCATCGGGTAGATTGGGTCCGATCGTGTCATTGATTTTACCGGCGTCGATTTGCGCTGGGAATATGGCATCCTCAGCTTGCTTGTACAAACCGACGGCCATCAGATTACGAGCGTAGACAGAACCTGTTTTAGGAGCACCTTCAGCTGCCTGCGCCTCAAGAGCCTTATTGGCCAAAAAGTCATTTACTGCTTTTTGGTGTCCGCTAACCATACCGTAGCCGGCGCCGATGCCAGTACCAAGACCAGCACCAATACCGCCGCCAATAAGCGCGCCTTTCCCTGCGCTTCCATAAAGTGCACCCAGACCAGCGCCACCAAGTGCGCCTACACCACCCCCAACACCAAGCCCGGCAAGGCTACCAAGCAGA
>Ga0181526_10000387_pt1 | contig 47254 bp, 35 predicted proteins | sample PEATcosm2014_Bin_35_FD_119750 | JGI IMG/M metagenome (GOLD analysis project Ga0181526, IMG submission 119750) | Peatland microbial communities from MTU Mesocosm Facility, Houghton, MI, USA - PEATcosm2014_Bin06_30_metaG | ecosystem: Environmental > Terrestrial > Soil > Wetlands > Peat | place...
CTAGCTCGCCTAGGCGGGGCGGCGATTATCGCGAACCGGCCTCCACGCTTCGGCTTTTGGACGCGTCTTAACGACAGGCAAGGAGCGGCGCGGTCATGCGAGGAGGTGTGGGCCTTTGGGAAGCTAACGCGTGCGTTCTTGCGATGGCCGCGTCGGCTGGACTTTTTGCGCAGTCCGCCGTGGAGCCCGGTGGAAGGACTCCGCTGGAAGACTGCATTGCACCGATGTGCCTTTGAAATGGATCGTCATGCGGGCTTATAAGGTCCAGGACAGCCAGATATCGGGACCTGCATGGCTCGATTCGGATGGGGCCGTCACCAAGGGCAGAAACCCAAGGTCTTGGGGGGCGGGATTTATCCCGCGCGGGGCTTCAGCCCCGCACCTCGCAAATCGACAGGTTCGCGAGTGGGTTTCTGGAGAGATGACGATGGATGGTCCTGCTAGTCACCTGCGGGGTAAGCCTTCTGTGTTGGACCAACCTGGGCGCAAGGGCTCAAAATGGAAACAAGCCGCTGGAGATTGCGGTCATCGACCATGTGGAGAAACTTCCCCTTGAGAGTTAGTCCGCGGCATCGCGCGCGCACCTGCCTGATGGCCGCTACGGCCGCGGTTTCATTGCAAGCCGCGGTCGTCCGCGGCGTGGTAGTCGAGAACTTCACCAGCAAGCCCTTGGCCCGCGCCATGGTCACCTTGCAGCCGGTCGGAGGAACGCCGGGCGCGATGAAATCGATGCGCGCGAATTCCCATGGCGGGTTCGGGTTTGCGTCGCTGGCCGTCGGCGCATACATCGTGAAGGCGTCGCGCAAGTATTTCATGCCCGCCGAATACGGGCAAAAGCGCTGGAACTCTGCGGGCATGCCGGTGATACTCGAAGATGACGACGCCACGGTCTTCCTCGACATCCGGCTACTGCGGTACAGCGCGATTAGCGGAACCGTGTTGGACGAAAACGACGAGGGACTGCCCGCGCAGGACGTGCTGGCCTACCGCAACTCCAAGCCGCCTGAGCCGATGGCGCACGCCACCAGCGACGAACGCGGCGTCTATCGCCTCTTCGGCCTCGAACCGGGCGCCTACGTGGTGCGCACGGCCGGCAATCAATCGAGTGACGGATCGTATCTGCCAACCTTCTCCAAAAAGACCGACAAACTGGAACAGGCGCGCACGGTGGACTTACAACCCGATCGGGAGGCGAACGATGTGGATGTTCGCCCGCTGCCAGGGCGACTGTATACCATTACCGCCGCGGTGACTCCGCCGAACCCGGATTCTTCCATCACGCTGGTGTCGGAATTGGGGAGGAAGACGATCCGAGCCTTCTTACACCGGTTCGCGAACCTCCCGCCAGGCGACTACGAACTCTTCGCCCAATCGCCCGCCGAGCCGGCGGCGGGCGAAAGTTTTATGGGCGCCATGCAGCGTATCTCTCTTGGCGCGGATGCGAATGTTTCACTGCTGCTGCGCTCCCCGTCCGGGGTGACGGTTTCAGGCGCGCCGGCCAATGCTGACATCGCAATCCGGATCCGGCGGGCGGACCTCGCGGGTACCGGACCCACGGACGTGCTGCCCTTGCAGAATGGCGCGGCGACGATTCCGATCGGCCGTTGGGAACTGACGTTACAGCCGCCTGCCGGTACGTACGTCTCCGTTATCTCGGGCGCCGTCTCCGCGGCGGGCCGTGGGCGCCCCGATGGCTGGCAGGAAGTCGCTTCGCCTCCGTCCGGCTATGGCGGAGTGCGCTTCATGCTATCCACGGGGGCCGGCGCCATCCACGGCATCGTGAAAAGCTCGGACGGCCCGGTTTCGGGTGCGCCTGTGTACCTGGAAGCCTATAATCCAACCGCTTACAAACGCGTCGCCGCCTTGCGCACAGCCATCTGCGACAAGCATGGCCAATATCGTTTTGACGATCTGGCCCCGGGAAGCTATCGCATCCTCGGGACGTTTGAATATATCTCTCCGGACGTGGAGACCATGGATGCCGCCGGCGCGCAGTTAGTGACTGTGGACGCCCATAGCGATCTGTCACACGATCCGGACTTGTACCTTATCCGATGAAAAGAATCCTGCGCAGCATTCCGTGCCGCGGTAATGTGTCGAGAGGAGTCTCGCCACGGCACGCACGACTGCGTGCGCCACGTTGCGCCGTTGCGTGGCTCGCGGTTTCCGCCCTGGCCGCCGCGGACTATCGCGGCCAAGTCACATTCGGCGGATTGCCGGTTCCCGGCGTAACCGTGACGGCCACGCAGGGAGATAAGAAGGCCTCAGCCATTACCGATCTGCAGGGAGTGTACGACTTGCGCGATTTAGCGGATGGAAACTGGACGATCGAAGTCCGCATGCTGGGCTTCGCGGCCGAAAAACAGGAAGCCGCCCCGCCGGCCGCGAAATGGGAATTGAAGCTTCTGCCATTGGATGAAATCAAGGCCGAGATCCAAGCCTCTGTGGTGCCCACGCCATCGCCGGCCACGCCCGAGCAAAACGCGCCGCCGAAGCAGGCTACCGCGCCCGCGGCATCCGACGAAGATCTCAGCCAGCGCGCGGCCGATGGCTTTCTCATCAACGGCAGCTCGCAGAACGGCGCGGCTTCCCCTTTCGCGCAGATGGCCGCCTTCGGCAATAACCGCAATGGCTCGAAAAGCCTGTATAACGGCGGCATCGGCATCACCTTCGATAACTCCGCACTGGATGCACGGCCGTTTTCCTTAACGGGCCAGGACACACCCAAAGCGACTTACAACCGGATGACTGGCCTCGCGACTTTTGGCGGTCCCTTGCAGATTCCCCACCTTTTCAAACGCCCCCCGTATCTCTTCGCGGCGTATCAGTGGACGCGCAACAACAACGCCACTACACCATCCGCTCTGATGCCGGCCCTGGCGGAGCGCAACGGGGCTTTCGCGACCCCGGTGATCGATCCCGGCACGGGCGCGCCGTTCCCCAACAACTTGATTCCGCAAAATCGGATCAGTCCGCAGGCGCTGGCCTTGCTCAGTTTCTATCCGTTGCCTAACTTCAACGGCAATCCAGCCTACAACTATCAAATCCCGATTCTTAGCGCCACGCACCAGGACGCTCTACAGTCCCGCTTTAATAAGACGCTCGGCCCCAAGGACCAGATCTACGGACGCTTCGCCTTTCAGAGCCTGCGATCGGACACGCCGAATCTGTTCGGTTTCCTGGATACCAGCAGCCTGCTGGGGATCAATACCAATGTCAACTGGTCGCACCGTCTGAACCAGGCGTGGTTTCTGAACCTGGGATACCAGTTCAGCCGGCTGGCTACGCACGATACGCCCTACTTCGAAAATCGTGAAAACGTTTCCGGTGCGGCGGGCATTACGGGAAACAACCAGGACCCCATGAACTGGGGTCCACCGAGTCTCACCTTTGCCAGCGGCATCGCGGGCCTGTCCGATGCGCAAAGCTCGTTCGACCGCAATCGGACCAGCGGGTTGTCGGATTCCCTGCGATGGGTGCGCGGCGGCCACAATGTCACGTTTGGGAGCGATTTCCGCCGGCAGGAATTCAATTACCTGGCGCAACAGAATCCGCGCGGCTCGTTCACCTTCACAGGCGCCGCCACGGGCTCCGATTTCGCCGATTTCCTGCTGGGCATTCCCGATACCAGCGCCATCGCCTTCGGCAATGCCGACAAGTATTTCCGGCAATCGGTGTATGACGCTTTCATCAACGACGATTGGCGGATCAGTCCGGAACTTACGCTCAATGCGGGCGTGCGCTGGGAATACGGCGCTCCTATTACCGAGTTGTATGGCCGTCTGGTAAACCTGGATGTCGCTCCGGATTTTGCGGCTGCCGTACCGGTGGTGGGCAACGGCCTGGTGCATCCCGATAAGCGCGGCGTCGAGCCCCGCATAGGCCTTGCCTGGCGTCCCATTTCCGGATCGTCGACGGTGGTGCGCGCCGGTTACGGAGTCTACTACGATACGTCGGTCTATCAGACCGTCGCGGTGCAAATGGCGCAGCAGCCGCCGTTGTCGAAAGCCTCGACCGTACAAAACAGCGCGGCGGATCCGCTCACGCTCGCGAACGGTTTCATGGCATCTCCCGCGAACACGTTCGGCGTCGATCCGAATTTCCATCCCGGATATGCGCAGAACTGGCAAGTCTCCGTGCAGCGCGACCTGCCCGGATCGCTGCAAATGGCGGCTACCTACCTTGGCATCAAGGGAACCCGCGGCCCTCAGGAATTCCTGCCCAATACCTATCCAACCGGCGCCGCGAGCCCGTGTCCCCCCTGCCCTACCGGATTCGCTTATCTTACTTCCAACGGTAACTCAACGCGCGAGTCCGGGCAATTCCAGTTGCGGCGCAGGCTGCATAACGGCTTTACCGGCACCTTGCAGTACACTTATTCGAAATCCATCGACGACGATGCCGCGCTGGGCGGCCAGGGAGCCAGCGCGACCGGCCAGAACATGCCGAACGCCGCCTCGCCATCGTCCGGTGGAACGGGTCCGCCAAACCTGGCCATCGCGCAGAATTGGCTGCGCCTGAGCGCCGAACGCGGGCTATCCACCTTCGATCAGCGCCACCTTCTGAGCCTCCAGACACAGTACACCACCGGTATGGGAATCGGCGGCGGAACGCTCTTGACCGGATGGAAGGGAGCGCTGGTCAAGGAATGGACCTTCTCCACCACGGTCACCGCCGGCAGCGGACTGCCCGAAACTCCCGTCTATCTGGCGCCCGTGCAAGGTACCGGAGTGACAGGCACGATACGACCCGATTACACCGGCGAGCCGCTCTACGCGGCTACGCTCAGTTACTTCCTGAATCCCGCGGCTTACACCGCACCGCTGCCGGGCCAGTGGGGAAACGCCGGGCGGGATTCCATTACCGGGCCCGCGCAGTTCAGCTTGAACGCTTCGCTGGGCCGGACTTTCCGCGTGAGCGACCGGCTGAATCTGGACCTGCGCGTGGACGCCACTAACGCGCTGAACCACGTCGCGTTTACCACCTGGAACACGACAGTGAACAGCGCGCAGTTCGGATTGCCGGCCTCGGCCAACGCCATGCGCAGTATGCAAACCACCCTGCGCTTGAGGTTCTGACTTATGCGTAGCGACCCAGGACCCGCTCACGAACAGGCCGGCGTGGACGTCGGCCGCAGGACTAGAGTCCTGCCCCACACAGCCTTATGCTGGCTGGCCGCGGCAGTGGCCCTCCATGCGCAACAGATCGGCCAGAATGCACCGCCCGAAAGTAAGGGAACGGCCACATTCACCACCAGCACGCAGCTAGTCGTGGAAAGCGTGGTGGTCACAGACAAGAAAGGCAATTCCGTCGCAGGCTTGACCGCCAAAGACTTCACCGTGACCGAGGATGGCGTGCCGCAAGCTATCCGTTTCTTCGACCACCAGAACCTGCCGCAAATACCCGGTGCGGCGCCCACGCAGTCCCAGCCGGAACATATTCATATCTACGACAAGCTGGGCCTGACCAGAATCTCGTCCGAGATGCCCGGCAACACGCGATACAAAGACCGCCGCCTGCTGGCTCTGTACTTCGATATGACCGCCATGCCGCCCTGGGATCAGTTGCGCTCGCTCGCCGCGGCCGAGAAATTCATCCGCACGCAAATGGCGCCCGCGGATCTCCTCGCCATCCTGCGTTATTCCGGCGGCGCCGTCGACGTTCTGCAGGACTTCACCGCCGATCGCGACCGCCTGCTGAGCATCCTCCAAACCATGATTGTGGGAGAGGGGCTAGGCATGGATGATTCCACTGAAGACGCCAGCAGTCCCGATACCGGCGCCGCCTTCGGCCAGGACGACAGCGAGTTCAACATCTTCAATACCGACCGCCAGTTATCCGCTCTACAGACCGCCGCTAACATGTTAGGCCAGCTTAGCGAGAAGAAGTCGCTCATCTACTTCGCCAGCGGCCTGCACCTGAACGGCCTGAATAATCAGGCGCAGTTGCACGCCACCATTAATGCCGCCATCCGCGGCGGCGTCTCGTTTTGGCCGATCGATGCGCGCGGGTTGATCGCGGAGGCGCCACTGGGCGACGCCACCATGGGATCGCCCGGCAACGCCGGCATGTACTCCGGCGCGGCATCCCTGGCCGTAACCACAAACCGGCAGCAGTCGCAAGATACGCTCTATACGCTGGCTTCCGACACCGGCGGCAAGGCTCTGCTCGACTATAACGATTTGGCCAAAGGAATCCTGCAGGCGGAGCAGTCCGTTTCGAGCTACTACATTCTCGGATACTACACCACCAATACCGCGCAAGACGGAAAGTTCCGCCGCATCAAGATTTCGCTGAACACGGATGTGACGGCGAACCTGGACTACCGCCAAGGTTACTTCGCCGGCAAACGGTTCAGTAAATTTACCGCCGCCGATAAAGAACGGCAGCTCGAAGACGCGCTGATGCTGCCCGATCCCATTACGGAACTGACTATCGCCATGGAGGTGGATTATTTCCAGTTGAACCGGGCCGAGTACTTCGTTCCCCTGGCAGTCAAGATTCCGGGACGGGAGCTGGCGCTGGCCAAACGGGGCGGCGCGGAACGCACCCTCATCGATTTCATCGGGGAGATCAAGGATAACTACGGCAGCACCATTACCAACGTGCGCGATAAGGTGGACATCAGGCTGAGCGACGCCACGGCCATCGAACTGGCGAAGCGCCCCATCGAATACGACGCCGGATTCACGCTGCTGCCCGGCAGATACACCATCAAGTTCCTGGCGCGCGACGCCGAGACCGGCCGGATAGGGACCTATCAAACCGCGTTTGTCATTCCAAACCTGAATAAGGAAGAAAAGCGCGTGCCCATCAGCTCCGTGGTGTTGAGCAGCCAGCGCGTGGACCTGAAGGACGCGCTGTACAACGCGGTGAAAGGCAAGGATAGAAGCGAGAGCGCCAACCCGCTGGTTCGGGATGGCCAGAAAACGATTCCCAGCGTGACGCGGGTCTTCAGCAAGGCCCGCGATATGTATGTCTATCTGCAGGCCTACCAGCCGTACGCCGCGGATATTCACCCTTTCATCGCGTTTGTCAGCCTGTATGCCGGACAAAAAAAGGCGTTCGAAACGCGGTCTGTCGAGGTGCGCAGCGGCTCGGCCAGCCGGTTGAAGCCGGCGCCCATCCAATTCAGCATCGCGCTTACCGATCTGGCGCCGGGCAAGTATGACTGTCAAGTGACCGTGCTCGATCCCACCGCACAGAAGGCGGCGTTCTGGCAGGCTCCGATCGTGATTGTGCCCTAACTTGGAGCTGCTTTCCAGCGGGTCCAGCCGGCTGAAAGAATGCCCCGCTCGAAAGTAGTTCGCCCAACCGCGTAGGATCGGATTGATCTCATCGAATCTCCAGTCGCATCTTGCGGCCTCGTACCATAGCTGGCCGGGACGGCGGAGATCAATCACCGGGGCCTCCGGGTTTTAGTTTCGGCCTTCTCGCTGCGCAGTAACTGCCGGTTCAGTTGGCAGATCTTCTCGATCGCGGCTTTCAGCTTGCGGTAGTTGGCCAGGCACGTCCGCACATGACGGACCTGCTCGTGGGGCAGGCTGATCTGACGAATGACACCGCCGGGATAGCCGACGTCGAGGACGGCGACAGGATGGCCGTCGCCGCGGGCGCATTTGAGGCAGCCGGTACGATGGCGGATGGTGCGCTGGAGCAGGGAGCCGCGGAGGATCTCGCGGGCCTCGGGGAGGCGGGCCAGGAGACGGTCGCGACGCTGAATGACCCACTCTCGATTCATTACTAATAGTGAAATATATCCGGGAAAAAAAACGCAAGAGAAATATTGCGCCGGAAAGTGGCTATCCCTAGTGTGACGTGCGGCCCAAAAAGTTGACAGCGGTCGAAGGAGGCGCGACCCGAATCGCACGGCATCGAGGTGATTTCCGGCGGGGAGTGGTTCCACCGGGTTCACGGGTTGGCCTCTGCGCGCAGCCGGCTGTCAGCCGGCTCTGGCCGCGTGGCGCACGCTCGCAGCGTGCCAAGATTGGCCGCCCTCCAACTACTTCACGCCGAATGTACGGGAGAGGAAATCGACGATTTCCGTGCGATTGTCCGGTGTCACCCCGGCGCCCCACCGCGTCATCTTGTCGACTTCGCGCTCCCATTGCCCGCGCGTGAGATGTTGCCCCGCGACCATGTCCTGGCCATGGCAGCCCACGCACGTCTGCTTCACCTTGTCCGGCAACGGCACGGCCTCGGCGGCAGCCGGTTGCGGAGGCAATCCGGGAGGGCCGCCGCCCACCTCCACGCGCACTGCGGGGACCACGTTCCATAAATAGCCGGACGGATTCCAGTCCGCCAGAAACGGCTGGGTGTCGCCTTTTTCATCCGTGGTCTTGGCCATCAGGACGTAGGAGCCGTCGCCGGGCGGCGTCCAGGTAGCTTCCCAAAGGCGCCAGGCGTAGCGCGCGCGATCCGCACCCAGCTTGGCGGGACGCCACGTCCGGCCGCTATCGGTGGAAACGTCCACGCGCGCGACCGGCGATTCGCCGGCCCAAGCCGCGCCCCGGATGGTGACCGGTCCCGCTTCCAGCCGCTGGCCCGCCACCGGACTTGCGATCACGGATTTCGGCTTGATGGCCGTTACCGGGACCATAGCCGCGGGATCGACCGCCGTCCCCGGCGCCACCGTGTGTACGGGGCGGCGATAGGCGGTCTTCATAAAGAAGCCGTCGTATTCCTTGTCCAGCAGAGTGATGTTGGTGACCCATTTGACCCAGGAATCGCCCGCCCAGCCCCCGGGCACCAGCCGCAATGGAAACCCGTGCGAGGAGGGCAGCGGCGCGCCATTCATATGGAAGGCCAGCAGGGTATCGGGATGCAAGGCCTTTTCGATCGGCACACTGCGCACGAAGTCCGGCACCTTGCCCATGGGCACGTCCGCGCCGTTGAACAGTACTTGGGTGGCGCCCGATTTCACGCCAGCGCGCTGCAATACGTCCGCCAGGCGCACGCCGGTCCAGCGGGCATTGCCCACCGCGCCATGTCGCCATTGCATGCCGGTGACGCCCGGCTCGTAGAAGCTGCGGCCATTGCCGGCGCACTCCAGCACGGCCACCTGTTCCAGGCGCGGCAGCTTCTCGATCTGCGCCATATCGAGCGTAAGCTCACGCTCCACCAAGCCATCCACGCGCAAGCGCCAGTCGGCCAGCTCCACCTTCGGCTTGTAGATGTGGGTGCGCACGAAGAAATTCCCGGCGGGGGTGAGCCAGGTCTCGAACCCGGAAAGCGGCATTTCGAAATCTTCCGGGTTAGCCGAGCGGACCATCAGGCCCGGGCCGGGCTGCTCGCCGCCGCGGAGAGTCAACCCGGGGCTGAGCGAGAGCAGGTACAGCAGCCGTCTGCGCGAAAGGGTCATATTCACACCAGTCCATCCTTTCAATCGTAATATTATAAGCGCACGGCGCGACCGCGCGGCAATCCTTCCAAGGCATGCGGGAAGGCCGCCGGAGTCCCGTCCCTGCCATAGCGACCGCTTAAGACGTTGGCGCCGCACTGCACCAGGCATCGACGATTCGCCGCCTCAATGTGGTAACATTGCGGACGCTGGCATCCGTTTTCGGCCGATCCACGATGGCCGGACGATGGCCGGGTAAGGTTGTGATATGACGATGACGACGCGAGACTCCGGTTGTTCCCATGGGAATCGGCATGGTGCGGGCCTGCCGTGGCTCGCGTGTTGGCTGATCGCATTTGGCGTCCTGCCGGTGCATGCGCAAACGCTCGAAACCGTCCTCCACAACTTCGCCAAAGAGAGTACGCCAAATGGGGCCGCGCCCGTCTGCGCGATCTCCGATGCGGCCGGCAACCTCTATGGGACGACCTCCGGCGGCGGCGCTTCGTCGGCGGGCACCGTGTTTAAGTTGGATGCGAGCGGCAATGAGACTGTGCTGTACGGCTTCAAAGGCGGCACGGACGGGGAAAATCCGGACGCGGGCATTGCCCTCGATGCGGCGGGCAACATCTATGGAACGACGAATTGGGGCGGCGCGACGAGTTCCGGCATCGTGTTTAAAGTGACCCCCGCCGGCACTGAAACGGTGCTGTATAGCTTTACCGGCGGAGCCGATGGGCGCACGCCTTATGGCGGTGTGATCATGGACCCGGCGGGCAACTTATACGGCACTACCTGGGGAGGAGGAGCGACCGGCGCGGGCACGGTGTTCAAAGTGGATGCGACGGGCCATGAGACCGTGCTGTACAGCTTTACCGGCGGCGCCGACGGCGGCGACCCCATGGCGGGTCTGCTTCTTGACTCGGCCGGCAATCTCTACGGGACCACCGTCGACGGGGGCCTCGAGAACGGCGGGGTGGTATTCAAGGTGAATCCCGGCGGTCAGGAGACCGTGCTGTACACGTTTCAATCCGGCGCCGACGGGTTCCAGCCCTATACCAACGTCATCATGGATCCCGCGGGCAACCTATATGGGACGGCGAACGGCCCCGGCGGGACCCCTGGCGTTGTGTACCGGATTAGTACATCGGGACATTTTACGGTTCTCTACAGCTTCCTGGGAGGGGCGGACGGATCGGACCCTGGCGACGTAGTCCGCGACGCGGCGGGCAATCTCTACGGGACCACTTACTTTGGCGGTTCCGCCAATGTAGGACTCGTGTATAAGCTCGATACCGGCGGCAATAAGACGACGCTCTACGATTTTCCCGGAGGAGTGGGTGGGGCGCAGCCCAGCGCCAGCCTGTTTATCGACCAGGCCGGCAATGTCTACGGAACCACTCTTTATGGCGGCATAGGGAACATCGGGATTGTGTATAAGTTGGATTCCGGCGGCCATGAGACGCCGCTGTATAGTTTCCCGTACGAAGGCGACGGCGCAAGCCCCAACGGAGGGCTAGCGATCGACGCGGCAGGCAATCTCTACGGGATCGCCGGCAACGGCGGCCCGTCGAACGCGGGAATCGTCTACAAGATAGATCCGGCCGGCAATGAGACGGTGCTGTATTCTTTCACGGGCGGCGCGGACGGAGGATTGCCTTCCGCCAATGTGACACTGGACTCGGCCGGCAACCTCTACGGAACTACCAGCCACGGGGGTACCGCCAACGCCGGCACCGTGTTTCAGTTGGACGCGGGTGGCAACGAGACGGTGCTGTACAGCTTTCAGAACGGCGCGGATGGCGGCTACCCGCAGTCTGGCTTGGTCCGCGACCCGGCCGGCAACCTTTATGGCACCATCGCAGGTGGCATCGGACTGGTGTACAAGGTGTCCCCGGCCGGCCAGGAAACGGTGCTGCACACTTTCATGGGAGGGACGGATGGGTTTGTCCCCGAGTCGGGGCTGGTCATCGACCCGGCGGGCAACCTTTACGGAACAACCCAGGCCGGCGGGCCGGCGAACGCAGGCACCGTGTACGAGGTGGACGCCGCCGGCAATGAGACGGTGCTGTACTCTTTTACCGGCGGCGCCGACGGGTTCGGGCCCGCGACCGGACTGTTGCGCGACGCGGCAGGCAACCTCTACGGCACCACTTTTTCAGGGGGCCAGAACTTCCTGGGTACGGTATTTAAGCTGGATCCGGCCGGCCATCTGACGGTGCTGTACTCTTCCGCGTTCGGGATTCCAAACGGAACCCTGGTCGAGGACGCGGCCGGCAACCTTTACGGCACAACCGGCGGTCTAGCTATCACGGACAGCGGCGGAGTGGTGTTCGAACTGACTCCGGCGGGCAACGCGACGGTCCTCTATAACTTCCCATTCTGGGGCGGGCCGGCCGCGGGCGTAGTTCGCGATCCGTCGGGCAATCTTTACGGAACCAGTCCGGACGGCGGGACTAACTCTACCGGAGAGGTATTCAAGCTTGGCTTCGCGTCGTATACGATCTGCGGCCAGGTAACATTACTGGCGGCCCCTCTTGGCGGTGTGACTATGACGCTCAGTGGAACCTCCAGCGGTTCGGCGACGACGAATGCCGGCGGAAATTATTGTTTCACGGGCGCGGCCGGCGGCAACTATACGGTCACACCCTCCGATGCCCGGTACACATTTAGCCCGGTTAGTTATTCCGTCACCAACCTGGGCGCGAACCAGACCGCGAATTTCGCCGCATATCCCCCGGACTATATTATTTCCGGGCAGGTGGTCACAGCGGAGGGCGCTACTCTTGGCGGGGTCACGATTACGCTGAGTGGCGCCGGCAGCGGTTCCACTACGACCAACAGTTCGGGGAATTACTCGTTGTCCGTGCCGGCGGGCACCTATACAATTACGCCTTCCCTGGCGCACTACACCTTCACTCCGCCCAGCCAGACTTTTCTCAGCCTGAACGGTAATCAGACCGCCAACTTCACCGCCGACCCAGTAGGCGCCACTTATACCATCTCGGGCCAGGCGTCGCTTTACGGAAATGGGTTAGGTGGGGCTATTGTTACACTGAGTGGATCGCAGAGCGGGACTGTTACGGCAAACGCGTCGGGAAGCTACACCTTCACGCTTCCGGCCGGCGGCAGCTACACGGTCACGCCGTCGCTGCCGGGCTACTACTTTTATCCCTATCCGGCGAGTTTCACATTCGGCAATCTGAGCGCTAATCAAACGGCTAACTTTCAAGCCGCCATCCCCAGCGACTTCAACCGCGATGGTCACCCGGACGTGATTTGGGAGGAGCCCTTGGTCGGATGGGCCCAGGTCTGGTATCTCGGCGGATCCCAGGGAGCCACGCTGATCGCGGCAGCGGATCTGACGCAGGCCAATCCCTGGAACATTGTGGGCATCGCGGATTTCAATGGCGATGGCAATCCGGACGTGGTCTGGCAGGATCCCGTTAGCGGCGCGGTGCAGGTCTGGTATTTGGGAGGCGGAGGCGGCGTCGAGTTGATCGGCGCACAGGATATCGCCCTCAGCAACCCCTGGAAGGTGGTTTCCGTAGCGGATTTCAATCAGGATGGCCATCCCGACCTGCTGTGGCAGGATCCCACATCCGGATTTGCACAGATCTGGTACCTCGGCGGGCCGCAAGGCATCACCCTCTTGGGCGCGGCCAATCTGGACCTGACCAACCCCTGGCAGATCGTGGGTACGGGCGATTTCAACAACGATGGGTTCCCCGACGTGTTGTGGCAGGACCCCGTCAGCGGCACTGTCCAGATCTGGTACATGGGCGGAACCACGCCGGGCCAACAAGGCAGCCAGTTCCAGACCGCATTGAATCTGACCGGAGCGATGACCACGAAGGTGGTGGCCATCGCCGACTTCAATCAGGATCGTCACCCGGACGTGGTGTTTCAAAATCCGGCGACTGGCGCGGCTACCATATATTTTTACACTGGAGCGACTGGCACCACGCCAAACGGGACCGCCATTTTGAGTTCGGGAAACCCCTGGTATATTGCGGGGCCGCACTGATTTCGGGCTTGTGAGACAGCCAATCTTGTTGAGCGCCGCAAGGCTGGCCGCAACCTCGGGCCCCTCCGAGCCATCTATGTACTAACGGTTACATGAGCAAAGGACTCGTCGGACACTGCATCTACCTCTGCGCAGCCACCCTGTTGGCCGTCTGGCCCGCGCTGGCGTCCTCGCCGGCCGAACTTGATCGGGCCCGCCAGTTCTATCGGCTTACCGACTACGAGTCTTCGCTCAAGATCCTGCAAGCGATTCAGCCCAAGGACGGCCCGGTATATGAGCTGATCGGCCGGAACCATTACATGCAGGCCGAGTATAAGAAGGCCGCCGAAATTCTGGAGAAAGCCGTGGCGGCCGATCCGGGCAATTCCGATTACGAGCTGTGGCTGGGCCGGGCCTTCGGGCGCCGCGCGGAGACCGCCAGCCCGTTCACGGCCCCGCCGAATGCCAACAAGGCGCGCCAGCATTTCGAGAAGGCCGTGCAACTCAACCCGCGCAACATGGACGCGCTTAGCGATCTGTTCGAGTACTACCTGGAGGCGCCCGGATTCATGGGCGGCGGGTTGGATAAGGCCGCCGGCGTGGCCGGTCAGATGGCGTCCCTCGACCCCGTCGAGGGGCATTGGGCGCAGGCTCGTCTGGCCGAGAAGAAGAAGGAATTCGGCAGCGCCGAGGAGCATTTGCAGCGCGCCGCCGAGCTGGCGCCGCACCAGGCCAGCCGCCTGATCGATCTGGCCCGGTTCCTGGCCAAGCAAGGCCGCTATCAGGAAAGCGACCAGAGCTTCCGCAAAGCCGAGACGATCGCGCCCAACAGTCCCCAACTGCTGTACGCCCGCGCAGACACCTACATCGAGCAGGGCCGCAATCTGGAAACCGCGCGCAAGCTGCTGAAACGCTATCTCGAAGCCCAATTGACGCCCGACGATCCTCCGCGCGCCGCCGCCGAAAAACTCCTGAAGAAGGCGTCAGGCGGGTAGCCCATGTTCCTGGGCGAAGCCCTCGATTTCAGCGTCAAAGCCCTCAAGGCGAATCCGGTGCGCTCGTTCCTCACCGGGCTCGGCATGGTCATCGGGACCGCTTCCGTAATCCTGGTGGTCACCATTTCGCTGACCAGCCGCGATTACATCCTGGAGCAAATCGAGGGCGTCGGCTCGAATATGATCTTCGCCTACTACGAGGCGGGAAATCAGAGCGCCGCGCAGGCCGATGCCGACTTCGTGAAGATGGCCGACGTGGACGCGGTGCGCGAGCGGCTGGCGGACCGCATCGTGGCCGCCACCGGCATCTCCACCACTTTCGACCGCATGTTGATCGGCGGCAGAGAGCGCGACGTGCGCGTCAACGGTTCCGATCCGGATTACAAGACGGTGCGGAACTTGATTGTAACCTCCGGCCGATTCCTGGATGCGGGCGATGTGGCCCTGCGCCAAAAGGTCGCCCTGCTCACCGGCAAGCTGGCCGAGCGGCTCTACGGCACCCGCGCCGGCGCCATGGGGCAAATCGTGAAGGTGCACGGATTGCAGTTCACCATAATCGGCACTTTCAAGGAGCGCGTCGAGAGCTTCGGGCAATCGGAATTGTCGCAGGACACCATCCTGATTCCGTTTACGGTGTTGCGTTACTTCACGCCGGTGGAGCGCATCGATCCGATGTACGTGCAGGTGCGCGCGCCCGAAGATGTGGAAGCGGTGACCGAGTCGGTGAAGCAGATTCTGGAGTCGCGGCATCGGCCGGGCGCCAACTATCACGTCGAGAATCTGACGGCTATTCTGAACGCTGCCAAGAGTATCGCGCTGATCCTGAGCCTCGTGCTGGTGCTGGTTTCCGCGATTGCACTGGCGATTTCGGGCATTGGAATCATGAACATCATGCTGGTGACGGTGACCGAGAGGACCCGTGAGATCGGACTGCGCATGGCGGTGGGAGCCTCGCGCCGTGAAATCCTGATCCAGTTCCTCACCGAGGCCGTGCTGGTCAGCCTGGCCGGCGGAAGTATCGGGATTCTGGTGGGTGTTGCCATTCCGCTGAGCGTGCAGTTCTTTGTGGACAATGTGCGCATCCCCATTTCGACGGCTGCCATCGCTATCGCGTTCGGCGTGTCGATGATGGTCGGGCTGATTTTTGGAATATTGCCGGCGAACCGCGCGGCCAAGCTGAACCCCACGGAAGCCCTGCGCTATGAATAAAGGGATAACCGGGCACCGTGTTACTATGGTCGGGAATCCGTTCAGGATGCGATCGGTTTGGGCCCCCTGCCACGAACAGATCCCTCAATCAATACCGAGCCGCGAGCTATCAAGGCCGCGAGCTACCGAGCCGCGACCGTGAGGGAGCGGTTGAAAAGGAGCGAAAACGCACACATGAAGATCGGAGTGTTGGGAGGCGACGGTTATTGCGGCTGGGCTACGGCGTTATATTTGTCGGCCAAAGGGCACGAGGTGACGATTGTCGACAACTTCTCGCGCCGCACATGGGACCATGAGCTCGGGGTGGAGACCCTCACGCCGATCCGCCCGCTGGCCGAGAGATTGAAAGTCTGGCAGCAGCACACTGGACGGACCATCGAGTTGTTTACCGGCGATGTTACCGACTACGACTTTCTCTCTTCCACGATTCAGGCCATTGCACCCGAGGCGGTGATCCACTTCGCGGAACAACGCGCCGCGCCCTATTCCATGATCGACCGCAAACACGCGGTCTTCACCCAGGTGAACAATGTGGTGGGCACGCTCAACCTGCTGTTCGCCCTCCGCGAATATCAGCCCGAGTGCCACCTGGTGAAGCTGGGGACCATGGGCGAATACGGGACGCCCAACATCGATATCGAGGAAGGCTACATCGACATCGAGCATAATGGGCGGCGCGACGTGTTGCCGTTCCCCAAACAGCCCGGTTCCTTCTATCACCTCTCCAAGGTGCACGACAGCCACAACATTATGTTCTGTTGCCGGATCTGGGGGCTGCGCGCCACGGATCTCAACCAAGGCGTGGTCTACGGCACCATCACCGACGAAGTGGCCATCGACGAGAACCTCATCAACCGCTTCGATTACGACGAGGTCTTCGGCACGGTGCTGAACCGGTTTTGCGTGCAGGCCGCCGTGGGATACCCGCTGACCGTGTACGGCAAGGGTGGACAGACGCGTGGCTATCTGGATCTGCGCGACACGGTGCGTTGCGTGGAACTGGCCTGTCTGACGCCCGCCAAGCCCGGCGAATGCCGCGTGTTCAATCAATTCACGGAGCAGTTCAAGGTGATGGAACTCGCCCGCATGGTGCAAGTAGCCGGTAAGAAGATGGGACTCACGGTGGACATCGATCATCTGCCCGCGCCGCGCGTGGAAGCCGAGGAACACTACTACAACGCCAAGCATTCCAAGCTGATCGACCTGGGGCTGCAGCCGCATCTCTTGTCCGAGTCGCTGCTCGATTCGCTGATGAACATCGCAGTAAAGTATCGCGACCGCATCGATGAGTCGCTTTTCCCGCCGCAAGTCAACTGGCGCAGCCCGCGCAACGACCGCAAGCGCAACTTGCGTCGCCTAGCGACGTTTTCATAGAATGCAGACTGCCGCGACCCTCGGGCATCGGGCCAAGCCGGTGACACCTTCCAAGAATCCGCATCTGCCTACCTATTTGCTGATTGCCTGGATGGCGGTGGCCGGCCCGCTCGGCAATGTCTTCCTGGGCAAGGGGATGAAGCATATTGGGGATTTATCCGTGTGGCCCCTCTCCGACCTGCTTCGCACCGGCCTGAAAGTCTTTGCATCCGGATCGGTTTGGTTGGGAATCGCATCGCTCATCGCATTCTTCGTGGCGTATATGCTGGCGCTTTCATTGGCGGATTACAGCTTCGTACAGCCGGCCTCCTCTCTGGCCTATGGCGTGGTCGCCGTGCTCGGACACCTGATGCTGGGCGAGCGCATCTCCCCCCTGCGCTGGGCCGGTATCGCGGTGATTTGCCTGGGGGTCTTTGTCGTCGGCCGCACGCATCCTCGAACCACGGAGCGGGTGTAGATTGCCGCATTACGTTCTGTTCGCGCTCATCGTCTTCGCGGGAACGGGCGGCGAACTGTGTGTCTCCCGCGCCATGAAGGTGGTCGGCGAGGTCCCGAGTTTTCGTCCCGCCGATATCGCCAAGGTCATCGCGCGGGCCTTGCGCGTGCCGTGGATGTGGCTGGGCGTCGCGATGATGGCAGCGGCCTTTTTCGCTCTACTGGGCGCCCTGGCAGTTTACAACGTAAGTTTCGTGGTTCCGGTAACCGCGCTGAGCTACGTGGCCGGCGCAGTTGGCGGAGTGACTTTCCTGCGCGAGCGCGTGAGCTCGCATCGCTGGCTGGGCGTGCTACTGGTTGCCTTGGGCGTCACCCTGGTGTTCTTGGGCAAGAACTGACCCGCACTTCTATCGGCGGCCCTCGCGCCGCTGTGCCACGGCTACACCCCGCGGCGTGGAAAGCAAGACGGCGGAAATAAGCCCTTCTTCTTCCCGCCGCAGGACAGCCTCGCGCACAATCTTGAAGTGCGAGCTGCTATCGTGGATCACCAGCAGCCCGCGCGGGTCCAGTTGCGGCAGCAACCGGCGAATCTCCGCTTCGCGGTTCGCCATATGGCTGTCGCTGAATAGAAGGTCGATGGTCCCCTCGATGTTGGTCTCCAGGCTCGACTCCAGCCGCGACTCGATCCAGGCGGCCAATCCGCAAGCCGCGAAACGCTCCGCGGCTCTGGCGCGAATCCCGGAATCGATCTCGATCGTGACGACCTTGCCGAAACCGTTCTCCTTCAGTCCTTCCGCGAGCTTCACCGTGCCGTGACCAAGGAAGGTGCCCGTCTCCACTATCAGCCTCGGCTTCACGGTGGTGACCAGCGTCTTCAGGAAATCCAGAACCTCGACTTCCGTCGTTTGCGAGTCAAGCATCTTCCACAACTCCGGCCGGGGACATTCGGGAGTGGCGAGTGTGTACTCGGGTTGTGTGAACTGCTCATCCGCGCCGACGCGCTCCAGAATCCGCAACCCTTCATACTTTTTCACGAATGGCGGCACGACGGCGGCAACCACCGCGCCGCCCGCGAGGAGCAAGGGAAGCGCATACAGCCACGGCAGGGCGGCGAGCGGGATTGCCGCGGCGCCCGCGAAGATGAGCCACTCGCCAAACAGCAGCCCGGTGGGACGCTGAAACTGAATCTGTTTGCGGCCTTCCGCCCAAAAAACGGGGACAAGAACAGGCAAAGGACCATGCCCAGCACGATTGGAGAGCGCAGGGGCAGCACGCCTCGAGCCGCAGCGCCTCAGGGTAAAGGTTCGCGCCGAGCGCCACGGCGGACCCAGCCGTCAAGGCTGGAGTTAAAAGGTCGAGGATCGCCAGCCCGGGCAACCGGAATAAATCGGTCGAAGCAAGCCGCCTGCGACCGCAATCCAGCGCCAGAATCGACAAGAAACCGCCGGCCCCAAGAAGGGCGGCCACGGCGAACGACGATAGGCCCATGAAGCCTTAAGCATATCCCGCCGCCTTGCGGTCTGTCACCAACAGGAGGTGCCGCGCCAGGGCACAGGCCGCCGGCAGTCGCACATCAAGCCGTGCCCGAGTGAAAGATCTCCACGGGCATGGAAGATTTTCGCCGCCGCTCTTTTCGACGCCGCCGCGAGCCGCGTGCCGAGCCATCCACCAGCGCCAACGACACGGAGGCTTTCTGCAAGGGCACGGCTGTTATTCCCGCCCCCATTTTTCGCGCCTCCGATGCCACGACCCTAACGGCCAGACCGGCCTGCCATCCGCCCACGGGACTGGTAACGGCGAGCGTTTCGTTGGCCCACGGTATGAGCCAGACGCGGCCGCATGTAAGACATACGTACCTGCCGTTTCGCGGCCAGCTCGTCTTTCCATGAAAAGCCTGGCACCACCCGGTTGTAAATTGCCGCCGCAACGTCCGCACGCCAGGTACACTTGCAAATTGTGTGCCATTCTCGTGCGGGGCCATTGACCGCTGCCAGGCAAAATCAATGCTACATAAAGACATATTTCAATCCAGCGAAGGTGTAGCTTGCTGCATCCGGCCACTACCTTCCAATCGTGACGGACCAGAGTCCGTAGTGTGCCACGTGCGTCGCTTCATCTAACGCGTTTCCAAAGTCTGAACATATCGGATACCTGACGCATGAAATGTTTTGTCCTCGGCTTCAGCATGTTCGCCGTGTGTTCCGCGGCTATGGGCGATAATGCCGCTCCCGGCAGCGCTCCCATGATCGACATAGCGGCGCTGCCTGCGCCGCCGGACTGGCTCTCTCTCACTCCGCCGGCGGCGAAGGCCGTCTCCGAGCCTGTCGACCCAGGCGCCCTGATCCGGGCGGCCGCCCACAAACACCGCGTGTCCGCGGCGTTCATCACCAGCATCGTGGCGGCGGAGTCTAATTTCGATCCGCTCGCGTTGTCGCCAAAAGGGGCGATCGGGCTCATGCAATTGATGCCTGCAACCGCGCAAATGTTCGGCGCCGATCCCGCCGTTCCAGCACAGAATGTGGATGCCGGGACACACTATCTTCGCGTTCTCATCGACAGGTATCACAAGTATCGCAACTGGTTGACCCGCGTGATCGCCGCGTACAATGCGGGCCCCGCGGTAGTGGACCGTTACCATGGCGTGCCGCCGTACCCGGAAACCAGAACTTACGTGGCCCGCGTGCTGGCATTGATGAAGCGGTTCCAACGGCAAAGCTTGGGCTAAAGAGGACGATTGCTCAGCAGCACCTTGCCTCCGCTCGCCGCGACCGGGTGCAGCGCCTCTTTGCCCACCAGCTTTTCAAGCCGGGGCACCGCGTAGTCGCTGGCCACTACATAATATCGGTCCGCACCCAGCCACATGTTCTTCCACTGTGCGTCGTCGATGAACACATCCGGCGCGCCCGGTGCGTACGATCCGTAGATCATGTTGTTGAACCGCCCATTCAGCAGCAGCGCCGTCCGGTTCGTGTAGAAGAACACGGACGAGAACGTGTAGTAGTGATGGTCCACAATTAGCCTGCCTTCCGGAGACCGCAGCAGCGCCTCCGCCAGCGGCCGCGACGACAGGTAGGGGTCGAACACTACCATGGCCAGCCGCGCGGCGTGGAAGAACAGCACCATCATCAACGCCGCCGCCAGAAACGCCCGCCGGCCGGTGGCGCGCAGCGTCCCCAGCGCGCCCGCCAGAAACGCGATGGCAGCCACCGCCAGCGGCAGCCGCAGATACGCGAACGATGCCAGCGTCAGATCTTCCATGTGGCTGAGTGACAGCGTGTAAGTGCCGGGACGCTGCGAAAGCGCCGTCGAGATATCCCCGGGCGCGGGCACATTTCGCACCAGCACCAGGATCGCGATCAAGGCAACGGCGGCGCATCCGGCGACGATGGCAATCACGCGCGTGCCCCGCCGCACCCAATCGCCGCCCAGCGCCAGCGCCGAGCCAAGGAGCAGCGCCAGCGCCGGATAGCAAGGCATCGTGTAATACTCTTGCGTCGTCGAGAAAGTGAAGAAGACCAGCATGAACCCGGTCCAACACAGCGCCAGCAAACGCGTGCGCCCCGCGCGATCCACCGGCTTGAACGACAGCTTGGCCACCGCCGGAAGATAGACGCTCCACGGAAACAGCCACAGCAAATGGAACAGCCAGAAATACACGCGCGGCACCGTGTTGTAGTCGCGCGGAAAGCGCAGGTTCAGGAACCGCAGCACCTGCTCGTTCATGAAATAGAACCACAGAAATCCGTGGTATTCTCCGGGCCCGCTGTGGAAACTGAAGGAGAAATAGGGCGGATTGCGCAGCGTGGCCAGCACATGCCACGGCGCGGCAATCAGCACAATGATCGCCAATCCGCTGAACGGGCGCAGCCGCTTCCACGTCTGTGGCGAGAACATTTGACGCGTCAGAAACAGGTAGATCGCGCCCGCGGCCACGGGAAACAGCACCGCTACCGTACTCTTCAGCAGCAGTCCCACCCCCAGGCTCGCGGCCAGCGCAAGAGCCCACAGGCGCGGATGCGGTTCTTCGTCGTCGAGCGCGCGCAGGAACGCCCACATCGCCAGCGCAATGGTCAGCGTCAGCATCACGTCGGGGATCAACACGCGCGTGAACAGAAATAGCCCGATGCAAGTGACCACGATCAGGCCCGCGTAGAATCCGGCGCGGCGCCCAAACGCCCAGATGCCGAACGCCGCGGTGAGCCAGCCGAGGCCCATGGCGGAAAGCGCCACCGGAATGCGCGCCGCCCAGTCGTGTACGCCGAAGATTTTGTAACCGGCCGCGATCGTCCAATAGATGAGCGGCGATTTTTCCAGGTACGCCACGCCATCCAGGCGCGCCGTCACCCAGTCGCCCGAAGTCAGCATGGTGCGCGCGATCTGCGCCTGCACGGCATCCACGTCGTCCATCAGCGATGGCGGGGAAAAGATGCAGCCCAGATACACGGCGCCGGCGAACAGCAGAACCGTTAGATAGACGTAGAGATGCCGGCTGGCTGACGGTTGCGCGCGGTTGCCGGCGTCGTTTGTATTTGCCATCTCCTCATCCATAAGAACAGGATCATCAGCCCCCATAGATGATACCCGAGATTGGCGCGGCGCTCCAGGTGCCGGCGCACGCAGGCTTCGATGGCGCCGGGCCGGAACACTTCGCCGTGTGCCGCGGCGCCCGCCGTCAGGGTATCCCGCATCAGTTCCCGCAGCGGACCGCGCAGCCAATGGTGCGCCGGGATATCGAAGCCTACTTTTTTCCGCCGCAGGATGGCCGGCGGCAGCTTACCCTTCATCAGATCCTTCAAAATGACCTTTTGCCGCGCACCGCGGATCTTGAAATGCGATGGCAGGGAAGCGGCGAACTCCACGATGCGATGATCCAGGAACGGCGGGCGCACTTCGATGGAGTGCGCCATGCTCATGCGGTCGACCTTCATCAGAATATCGTCGGGCAGATAGCAGCCTTGATCGAACCAAAGGTACGCGGCTAGTTCCTCGCCCGCCTGAGACAACTCTTGCAGAATGGCGGCCAGCGCCCCGGGATTCGCAGGGCACACCAGTGCGCGCTTCTCCGCATCCGAGAACGTGCCGTTCCAATACACGTGCGCGCGCGCGGGCGTCATCCGGCAGCCTTCCAGAAAACGCTTCAGCATGTATTCGAAGCCGATCTTATCGTCGGAAACCGGCCAGCGCTGCGCCGCCCGCAGCGCGAGCTCCAAAACGCCCGCCGGCAATCGCCGCATCGTGCGCGCGTAACGGTCGGCGCGATAGGTCAGATATCCGCCGAACAGTTCGTCGGCGCCTTCGCCGCTCAGCGCCACAGTCACATTCCGCCGGGTCATCTTGGATAGATACCAGACCGGCAGCGCGCCGGCGTCGGCGTTCGGTTCATCGAAGTAATGCGCGAATTCCTCAATGGCATCCGCCAGGCCCACCTCCGGGTTCACATCGAATTCCCGGTGATCCGTGCCATACTGCTGGGCCGCCGCGCGGATGTAGGCGGTTTCGTCGAAAGTGCGGCCGCGGAACGAGATTGAAAACGTCTTGATCCGCTGGCTGGATGCGTTCGCCGCGTAGTGCAGCACGGTGGACGAATCGATGCCTCCGCTGAGCCAGACCCCTAGCGGGACATCCGCGAGCAGATGCTCGCTCACCGATTGGCGTAGCAGCCTGTCCAGTTCGGCGGTAGCGTCCGCGGTGTCCAGCCAACTCCGATCGCGCTCCGGCCCGGCCGGCAAAATCCAATAGGCCTGCGCACGCACCGCGCCGGCGCGCCACTCCAGCCAGTGTCCCGGACGCAGCTTCTCAATGCCTTCCACCAGCGTCCACGGCGCGGGCACGTAGTTCAGCGACAGGTAACAATCCAGTCCGTCGAGGCTCAGCCGCCGGTCGAACTCCGGGTGCACGAAAATGGTTTTCATTTCCGAGCCGAAAAACAGATCCGCGCCGTGCCGCGCAAGGTACAGCGGCTTGATGCCCATGCGGTCGCGCGCCAGCACCAGGCGATTGCGAGATTCGGTCCACAGCGCGATCGCGAACATGCCGCGCAGCCGCGAAAAACAATCTGTGTCCCATGCCAGAAACGCCGCCAGCACGGTTTCCGTGTCGGTGCGCGTGCGAAACCGGTAGCCGCGGCGTTCCAATTCCGCGCGCACCTCCGCGTGGTTGTAGATCTCGCCGTTGAACGCGATCACGGTGTCGCCGCTCTCGGAAAAGATGGGCTGATCGCCGGAATCGAGGTCGACGATCCTGAGCCGCGCGGCGCCTAGCGCGACCGAATCGGATTCGAAGACGCCCTGCTGATCCGGCCCGCGATGAACGATGGATTGTACGGCGCTCCGAATGCGTTCGGGGCCAGGAGAGAATTTGAGCTTAGTAAAGCCTGCGACGCCGCACAAGCCATTAATGTAGCATAGGACTAGTGACAGCTCTTTTCCTGGCGGTGGCCGCGATCCCCTTCATTTATTATCTGATCGCGTTGTACAGCGCCTGGGCGTATTTTCGCCGCGCGCCGCGGCCCGCGCCGCCGGGCGCGCCATTCACGCCGCCGGTGAGCAACCTGAAGCCGATACGCGGCCTGGACCCCGGCGCCTATGAAAATTTCGCCAGCTTTTGCCGGCAGGATTATCCGGAGTACGAAATTGTCTTCTGCGTGGATGGACGCGAAGACCCGGTGCTGCCGGTGATTGAGAAATTGATTCGCGATTTTCCCCAGTGCCGGATTCGTGTGCTGTTCGGCTCCGGCCGCATCGCGACGAACGACAAAGTGGCCAAACTGGCGCGCATGGCCGGCGAGGCAGCCTACGAATTCGTGGTGGTGAGCGACAGCGATGTGCGCGTCCAACCGGACTATTTGCGCAGCGTGGTCGCGCCGCTGGCCGATCCCAGGGTCGGTGCCGTGACTTGCTTCTACGTGCCCGCCGACGAGCGCACCTTCGCCGACAGCCTGCAATCCATGGGCATGTTTTCCGACTTCTACGCGGGCATCCTAGTGGCCTGGCAGTTGGACGGCGTCAAGTTCGCCCTGGGGCCGACTATTGCCACCACACGCGCGCGCCTGGCCGAATTCGGAGGTTACGAGTCGCTGGAAAATCGTCCGGCCGACGATCTGCTGGTCGGACGGCTGATCGCCGAACGCCACGAAGTCGAACTGCTGCGTTACACGGTGCTGGCCGTGGCCGATTATCAATCGATGCGCGACTTGATTCACAAGCGCCTGCGCTGGATCGTGGTGATGCGCCACATGCGTCCGTGGGGCCATCTGGGGCTGCTGCTGACGCAGGGGTTGCCCTGGTCGCTCGCGGCCATCGCGGTGCATCCATCGATATCGGTGGCCGCCGCCTATCTGGGCGCTTACCTGGCGCTGCGGTGCGCCATGACGTGGATGATCGGGGCATGGGGTCTGCAGCAGACTGGACTGTGGAGGAAAATGTCCGCCATCCCCGTGTGGGATGCTCTGGCGTTCTGCATCTGGCTGGCGAGCTTCGCACGCAGAAGCATCCGCTGGCGCGGCGCAGACTACTTGCTGCGCGAGGGCCGGCTGGTCCCTGTCGCCGAGTGGGGCGGACCTCCAGGTCTGCGCGGGTCCTCCAGGCCCCGCTCTTCGCCGCGCCAGTAACATCGCCCCGCCCTCCGCCCTCGGCACGCGCGCACCATAACAGCCCTAAAAAATACCTGTGCATGCAACCAGCCTAAAACTGGTATCGCGAGTACCGTCCAGCCGCCTATGGGATAATGGCGGTCAAAGAGGGTTGGATGTCTTTCCGGCTCATTTTCGGCATCGTCGTCGCCGTCTTCGCGGGCAGCCAGATCTACTGGTATGTACAGGCGCGCGCCCTGGTAAACAGGCTCGCGAAAACCAGGCGGTCGCGCATCCTGCTGACGGCCGCGGGCTTGGCGGTCTATCTCGCGCTATTCCTTATCAACTTCAAGTTTGGGCGGCACGCGAGCCCCACGCGCCTGACCTGGTACGACGCCTTGATATCGGCGCCGTTCGCCTGGTGGGTGGTTTGTTCGCTGGTGGCGTTTCTGCTCGCCATGCTGTTGTGGCCGGTCCGCCGCGTGGCGCGCTCGACCAGCGCCCTCGCTTCGCCTGCCCGGCGGCAATTCCTGGAGCGGAGCGCCACCGCCGCGATCGCCGCGCCCTTTGTGGCCGGCGCGTATGGCTTGCTGTACGGCCGTCTGAATCTGCAGATTTCGCAGCAGCGCGTCCACCTGGTGCGCCTTCCGAAAGCCTTCACCGGCTTCCGCATCGCGCAGCTTTCCGACATACATATCGGCCCGTTCATGCCCGAGGACGAAATTCGCAAGTGGGTGCGCATCACTAACGAACTGAAGCCGGACCTGATCGCGTTGACCGGAGATTTCGTTACTTGGGACCCGTCCACGCAGCGCGCGGTGGTAAAAGCGGTCGCCGGACTGCATGCGCCTTACGGCATCTTCGGCTGCCTGGGAAACCACGAGGCGTGGTCGCACACCGAGGATTCCATCACGCGGATGCTGCGGCAAGTGGGAATCGGAATCCTGCGCCGGGAAAACGTGGCGGTCTCCACGCACGGGGAATCGTTCAACCTGATCGGAGTCGATTTCGAGACCAGCCGGCACATGGTGCCCGGCAGCGAGAAGTTTGTGCGGCGCTATCTCGAAGGCGTCGAGAGCCTGGTGGCGGCGGACACGGTAAACATTCTGATGAGCCATAACCCAGACACCTTCGATCGCGCCGCCGAGATGCGCATCGATCTGAGCCTGGCGGGACATACGCACGGCGGCCAGGTGGCGCTCGAATTCGTGAGTCCCGAGATTGCCCCCTGCCGCTTGGTGACGCCCTACGTGTCGGGCTGGTTCCAAAAGCCGGGCGGGCGGCTTTACGTGAACCGCGGTATTGGCACCATCGGCGTGCCCATGCGCATTGGCGCGCCGCCGGAGATCACCGTGTACGAGTTGGTGTAGGGCAGGGCTCCCGGCCTGCCCCAGTGGAAGACCCATGCATGCCCGCGATGCCGCCCAGCTCGTTGAGTTTCTGGAACAGCGCGGCCTGGAAGTCTACGTCGATGGCGGCTGGGCGGTGGACGCGCTGCTGGGAGTCGAGACGCGGCCCCATGACGACCTCGACATCGCCGTGCCGCACCACCACGTGCCGCGATTGCGCGAACTCCTCGCCGCGCGCGGCTACCATGACTGGCCGCGCGACGATACATGGGAGTGCAACTTTGTCCTCGCCGACGCCCGCGGGCGCAGGATCGATGTGCATTCCTACACCCTGGATGACGACGGCAACAACGTGTATGGCGTGCCCTATATTAGCGAACATTTCACCGGGAAGGGCTTCATCGGCGGTTATCCGGTCCGGTGTATCTCCCCAGCGTGGCTGGTGAAGTTCCATACGGGTTACGAACTCGACGAGAACGATTTTCGCGATGTGCGGGCGCTGTGCGAGCGATTCGGTATCCCAATGCCGGATGAGTATGTAAGGTTCGCGCGCTAGTATTCTTCAGCGCGCCCGCCTTACCAGCCCACTCCGAATGCCCGATCGCGTATTCGATTGCGCGAATGAAGTCCGGATAATGAATCCACGAGACGAACTGTTCGCCCGACGCGGCCGCTCTGGCCACACAGGCGCGTACCAGCCCCAGCAAGGTATCGAAGATGCCGCCTGTGCCCGGACGCATGGTCATGGCGCTACGCAGGGCGATCTTGCGCGGGTGCGGCGTGGCGGCCGCGAAGAAAAGCCCGCTCCCAACGCGTGCTACTTCGATACTGAATCGCCGCGTCGCCGGCGCGAACGGTTCCGTCCGGCCCAGTTCGCCCGTGGCTTCGTCCATGGCCCTGTCCAGCGCGTGCCGGTAAATCGTGGCCGTGCCGGCGTTCATCCGGACCGCTGGCGGACGCGCCGCCGCAATGGCGCGGCCCACCGCCTCGGTCGCACGGATGCGGGATTCCAAGATCTCGCGGCGATTTCGCGCGCTCGTGGCGCACGCACTATTGCGTGCCGTGTCCCCACCCCTGGGGCCACCTCGCTGGCGCAGATTCCACTTTTTAGGGCCGTTCCCGGCGCTGGAATTCCGCCATATTGGAATCACCGCGCGGCCCGCGCCGTGGAAATGCGCCGCGGCACTTGTCCCACCTGCCCGCTGCCGCCTGGATTCGGAATCTTCACGATTCCTCCATCACGGTGTGCATCAGGTCCACCACCATGCGCCCGACGGGACGCATCGGCGGGAACGCCGCCAGCTTGACGAGCCGCTCCACCATCGCCGCGCTCTTCCGGATCAGCGCGCGCGTGCGCGCCTGCCCCGGCGACCGGTCGTAGATCCAAAACAGAATCAACCCCATCTGGTACATCCACAAAATCCGCGGAAGATGCGGCTCCAGATCGCGCGCCACGCGGACGCCGCTCGCCTCCAGTGCCCCCGCGAAGGATGCCACATCCCGCTCCCGGATCGCGCGCGTCCGTGCGCTGAAGGGCGACAGCGGGTGCTCCGGGTCCGCGTGCGCCGCCAGCGATCCCAACAGGCGCCGGTTCGGCTCGAAGTAGTTCAGCTTGGCCTCCAGCAGCGCCCCGAGCCGGTCTTTCAAATGCTTTCCGCCTGTCAGCGCCCGTTCGATCAGCGGCTCGAGTTCCTGCTGGGACTGGTCGTAGAACGCCAGCGCGATGGCGTCCTTCGACTCGAAGTAGTAATACGCGGCCCCGGTCGCCACGCCCGCTTCCGCGGCGATCTCGCGCATGGTGGTTTCCTCGAATCCCTGCCGCCGGAACAGTTCCATGGCGGCGTCCAGAATCCGCGCGCGCGTCTCCGCGCTCTTGGCGTGCATTATTCGAGCACCTTGCCCAGTGGCGCGCTCTCCGGACTCCAACCGCCTGCCCCGCGCGCCCGCGCCCGCTCCGAACGCTCGTTGCCCCGCTTGCGCAGCCGGTGGAAGACGTACAAGTTGAAGAAGTGCATGAGCCCCAGTACCAGCAGCACCACGCCAATTTTATCCGAAACCAGTTCCATGGCCGCGCGCGCGCTTCCCAGATTGCCCGAGGCGCTTAAAGCCAACGTCACATAACCCACGTTGATCAGGTAGAAACCCACTACCAGCAGCCGGTTCACCGAGTCCGCCAATTCCGCGTTGCCCTGAAAAGCGTCCACCAGAAAAACCCGCCCGTTGCGCTCCAATGTGCGGGCCACCCAAACGGTCAGCGCCAGGCCGATCGCCAGGTAAATGGAATACGACATCACGATATACATCCTTCCTTCCTTTCTGAACGCGTTCAACTTGAACGTGTTCAATTCCAGATTAAGGTCAAATCGGCAGCCTGTCAAGCACATTCTGAACGCGTTCAATTGGACCTGCCATCGTGCGGACCATGTTCTTATGCGGGAGAGGCGCTTGGCGATGTGCCTCGAGCCGCCTGGCGGCGCGCCTGCCCCCGCAAAACTGCGAAATGCTTCGCTACTGCCCAACCGGGGAGCGGCTCGCTCCAGAAGCGCCAGGCCGGAAAACGTTTTGCTACCATGAAATCATGGAATTTCCCCGCCTTTTCCTGGTCCGTCAGCACTTCCCCGACCGCCGCATTCCCGATGTGGCCGCCGAGGTCCAAAGTCAGCTTCACCGCTCCGGATTCGCCGCGCGCCTCAAGCCGGGCTCCAGCGTGGCCCTCGGCGTAGGCAGCCGCGGCATCGCGAACATCGCCACCATCACCCGCGCCGCCGCCCAATATTGGAAATCGCAGGGCATGCATCCCTTCGTCTTCCCAGCCATGGGCAGTCATGGCGCGGCCACCGCCGAAGGCCAAGCCGACGTACTGGCGCACTACGGCATCATCGAACAGACCATCGGCTGCCCGGTGCGTAGTTCGCTCGACGTGGTGCCGCTCGGCAAAACGCCGGAGGGCATCCAGACCTACATGGACCGCAACGCCTACGAAAGCGATGGCGTCCTGCCGGTCGGCCGCGTGAAGTGGCACACCGACTTCATGGGCAAGATCGAAAGCGGCCTCTTCAAGATGATCGCCATCGGCCTCGGCAAGTTCGCCGGCGCGCAGCACTATCACACCTACGCCTACAAGCTGGGTCTTGAAAACGCCATCCGCTCCATCGGCCGCACGGTGCTCGAATCCGGCAAGATCCTGGGCGGCCTGGCTATTCTGGAGGACGCCAATCACAATACGGCCAAGCTGGAAGCCGTGCCGGCCGATGGCATGGAGCGGCGCGAAGAAGAATTGCTGGCGCTCGCCAAATCCTGGATGGGCCGCATCCCCATGGACCTCGATCTCCTGATCCTCGACGAGATCGGCAAGAACGTCAGCGGCGCCGGCATGGACAGCAAGGTGGTGAACCGCAGCGTGCTGGGCGATTACAATCCCTGGCCGGATACGCCGCGCATCGAGCGCATCTTCGTGCGCGACCTCAGCGACCTCACCTACAACAATGCGGTCGGCATAGGTATGGCCGATATCACCACAGACCGCCTGGTCAATCGCATCGACTGGGTGCCCACGCGCGTCAATTCCCTGACCGCCTCGACGCCTTCCGCCATTCGTACGCCGGTGCACTTTCCTACCGACCGCGAATGTCTGGGAGCCATCGCGCCCACGGTCGGCAAGTTCGATGTGCGCGAAGTGACCATCGGGTGGATCCGCAACACCCTGGAGCTTTCGCAAATCGCGATGAGCGAAAACCTGCGCCCGGCGATCGAGCGCAACCCCATGCTCGAAATCGTCTCCACCGCGCGCGACATCGAATTCGATTCCACTGGCAACCTGGTCACGCCCGTGGCCGCGCCGGTGCCCTCCGGGCTGGTGGGGACGCCAGCCTAAAATACCCGCCAGCCTGTATAGCCATCCGCGCGCTTCCACCGTATTCTGGAGGCAGTGGGATGCCTGGAAACCGCTGGACCAAACCGGAAATAGAATCGCTGGTGGATCAAATCGTCCATCTGGCTAAGCCGCTGCCGGAGATCGATATCCCCGGCAAGACGCGCGCGGCCATCAACAACCAGCGCAAGAGACTGCAGCGCGCCGGTGTTCTGAACGGCTCCTTCGCCGGCCGCGAAGTGCGGCCCTGGACCTTTCCCGAACTCAAGAGACTCACCGCCTTCACGCAGGATTATGGCTTCAGCGCGTCGTTCATCGCGCAAATGGGCTTGCTGCCCGGGCGCACTAAGGACTCCATCGGCAAGATGATGGGGCGGCACGGCCTGGGCGATCCCGCGATCAAGGAACGCGCCCGCCAGGCCTGCCGGTTCGATGCGCGGCGGCGCGAAGAATTCCAGCGCTTCCTGCTCGGCGAAGGACGCATGCTGCCCAGCGCGGCGATCGCGCGGCAGTGGGGACTCGCGCAGAAGACCGTTACCGCATACCGGCGCAGGCTGGGCATCCGGCTATCTTGGCGGGAGGCGCGCTCCTCCGACGATTTCCGCCGCCAGCAGCGCAAACGCGCCGCGGCCTTCGTTGCGCGCACCCGCGAGCGATGGCAGCAGTGGCGCGAGCGCAAGAGATTGGCTTGGGAGAGACTCCGGCGGCAACTGGCTCAACGCCCCGATTGTCCGCCGGTGCGCGTGTGCGAGTCCTGCGCGGAGCCGTGGTACGCCGCGCGCGAGTTCTTTCACGTGCGCACGCGCCGCACGCCTGCCGGCGCCAAGATCACTTACTGCCGCATCTGCCGCCTGTGCCGCGCCGAGCGGCGGCGAAAACCAGATGCGGCGCACGCGCTCGTACGGGCCGCGTCGGCACTCATGCCGGCACATGGTTTTTCGCCCGATGCCGCCCAGCCTTGCGGTGATTAGCCGCCCTAATCACCGCATATTATGCGGTGATTACCTTGCCTTTCGCGGCGAATAATTGCTATAATCTCCGCATAGGCTGCGGAGAATGTATATCCACGAACTCAAAGACTGGCCCCACTTCCACTGGGACCAGGAGCGCCTCGCCCAACCTCTCGCCAACATCCGCTACCGGCAGGGCCGCATGATCGGCCACATGGAAGCGCTCGGTTTTGAGCTCCGCCAGGAGGCCGTCCTCCGCACACTGGCCGAAGATGTGCTCAAAAGTACCGAAATCGAAGGCGAAAAACTGGACGCGGACCAAGTCCGCTCCTCCATCGCCCGCCGCCTGGGTATCGACATCGGCGCGCTCAAGCCCGCGGACCGGGCCGTCGATGGCGTGGTGGAAATGATGCTCGACGCTACCCGCCACTATGATCACCCGCTCACCGCCGAAAGATTGTTTGGCTGGCATGCAGCCCTGTTTCCCACGGGCCGCAGCGGCCTCACCAGGATCACGGCGGGCGCATGGCGCGACGACCGCACCAGCCCGATGCGGGTGGTTTCGGGTCCCATCGGCAGGGAGCATGTGCATTACGAAGCGCCCCCCGCAAAGCGGCTTGGCCGGGAAATGCGAAAATTTCTGGACTGGTTCAACAAAACGGCGGTCCTCGACCCCGTGCTGAAAGCCGCGCAGGCGCATCTCTGGTTCGTGACCATCCATCCGTTCGACGACGGCAACGGCCGTATCGGACGCGCCGTCGCCGATATGTCCCTGGCACGTTCGGAAAACAGCCCCCAACGCTTCTACAGCATGTCGGCCCAGATCCGGCAGGAGCGCGCCTCCTACTATGACATCCTGGAACGGACGCAAAAGGGCATTATGGATATCACGCCCTGGATGGACTGGTTTCTCGCGTGCCTGGGACGCGCCATCGATGGCGCCCAGACCACACTCGCCGCGGTCCTCTACAAAGCGCGCTTCTGGGAATCGATTGCCGGCGTCCCCATCAACGAACGCCAGCGCCCGGTCCTGAACCGCCTGCTGGAGGGCTTCGAGGGCAAGCTCACCACATCGAAATATGCGAAACTCGCCAAGTGTTCCCAGGACACCGCCCTGCGCGACATCCTGGCGCTGGTCGAACGTGGCGTTCTCCTGCGCGGCACCGAACGTGGGCGCAGCACCGGGTATGCTCTGGCGGATGTTTCGTAGCCGCCAGCTTACGGGACCGTGCTTAGCAACACGCCGATGGTATCCGATACCCCCAGGGCCACCGCCAGATCCGCCTTCCCGTCCCCGTTGAAGTCGCCCGCCGAGATTGCGGTCGGATACGTGTAAGCGGATCCTCCAATGAAATTCGTGGGTTGGTAGTCGAAGCCGCCATCGCCCCGGCCTACCAGAATGGCCACCGCGCCATAGGCGTTAATCGCCGCCACGTCCAGCTTTCCGTCTCCATTCAAGTCCGCGGCTACCACTGCGTTTGGGCTTGTGTTCACCCGATAGCCGACGTACGGTTGAAAACTCCCGTCCCCGCGGCCCAGCAGGACCGCAACCTCATCCGTAAGAGCGTCCGTTAGCGCCAGATCCAGCTTGCCATCGCCATTGAAATCCCCTACCGCTACTGAAGACGGGCTTCCCGCGGGATATGTCACCGGCGGTTTGAAGGTGCCGTCACCGTTCCCTAACAGGATCGCGGCGCTGCTGCCGAACACCGTGACCAGGTCCAGTTTCCCATCGCCATTGAAGTCGCCTGCCGCCAGCGCGGCCGGGTAGCTTCCCACCGCGTAAGTCACCTGTGTTTGAAAGGTTCCGTCGCCATTGCCGAGCAGGATCGAGATATTGTTCGAATAGTTATTGACCACCGCCAAGTCCTGCTTGCCATCGCGGTTGAAGTCGCCGGCCACCATCCCGCACGGAAAGCTTCCTACGTTGAAGGTTTCCCCGGTCCGGAAAGTGCCGTTGCCGTTTCCCAGCAGGATTTCGACGGTGCCCGGAAAGAGCGGATTCTCGCCGGCGTTGAAGCACGCGATGGCCACATCCTGATTCCCGTCGCCATTGAAATCCGCCACTGCGATCGCTTGGCACTGCCCCACCGCGGCATAACTGCTCGTCTGGAAGGTTCCGTCCCCGTTGCCCAGCAGGATGGCCGCGGCGTAACTTACGGCCACAGCCATGTCCGCCTTGCCATCGCCATTGAAGTCGCCCACGGCGATGGCCGTCGGGTACTGGCCGTCGAAATAGGCGGTGGCCTGGTCGAACGTCCCGCTTCGCTCGCCCGCGTAGACCGAAACGTCCTCGCCGAGGAAACTGGCCGCCGCCACGTCCATGACGCCGTCCCCGTTGAAATCCGCAACGGCCAGACCGTCCGCCAACTGGCCGCCGCAACCGGCGGGAGCCTCCCAGCTTCCCTGACTGTTACGCGCCAGGATCAAAAATCCGCCCACCGAAAGGTTCGCGACCGCCAGGCCGGGCTTGCCATTGCGATGGAAGTCGATCACCACCGCCGCGCCATACCCGCCGAAGTCGTTCTCCAGGAACACCGGCGGCTGGAAGGTGCCATTGCCGTTGCCCACCAGAAGGGTGACGCCATAGTTGCCGCCGGTAGCCAGGTCCAAGTTTCCATCGCCGGTGAAATCCGCCGAGACCACGGATTGCGGCGTATGGTCGCCCATGTTGTAATTCACCGCCGGCTGGAAAGCGCCTCCGCCCTTGCCCAGCAGAATTGAAATGTTGGAGGAATAGCTGGCTACCGCCAGGTCGGGCTTCCCATCTCCGTTGAAATCGCCCACCGTCACCCACAGCGGCTCATCCGCAACCGCATAGTTCACGGCCGTCCGGAAGGTGCCATCCCCATTTCCTAACAGGATCGAAACATCGTTGGAGGTTTTGTTCACTACCACCAGGTCGAGCTTGCCGTCGCCATTGAAATCCGCAACCGCGACGAAGTCCGGCTGCGTGTGCGCGTTGTAAGTTGTCTGCGGCTGGAAGGTGCCGTCGCCGTTACCGAGTAAGATCGAGACGTTATTGGATCCCCTGTTGCTCACGGCCAGATCGGGTTTTCCATCGCCATTAAAGTCGCCAATGGCAATACCGGAAGGCGTTACGCCCACCGGGTAACGTCCGGCGGACAGAAAGCCATCGGCGCCATTGCCGAACAGAATCGCGACGAGCCCGGCGGCGTCGCCGGCGCCACAGGCAACCGCCAGATCCGGTTTCCCATCGCCGTTCAGATCGGCGGCGGCCACGCTAGCTGCAAGTCCCGCCACGCCGTGGGCGCGCGCGGCATGAAAACTGACCGGTTGCGCCGGCGACGCACACACTGTCGCCAAGCCGAGCGCGGCCGCAACTCCACACGCGCGCGAGATCCTAAGCCTGAGAAATGGCATCGTCCCTCTCCTTACATCGAATCGACGCTATCACTGCGCGCGGCAGCGGTCAACCGAGGAGAATCCCCAGCTTCTTCCCCACCCGCGCAAACACTTCCAAAGCCCGGTCCAACTCCTCGCGCGTGTGCGTCGCGGTGACGATGGTACGCACCCGCGCCTTGCCTTCCGCCACTGTTGGAAACCCGATGCCGGTAGCCAGTACGCCTTCTTCAAACAGTGCCGCCGACAGCGCGTGCGCCGTGCGCGCCTCTCCCACAATCACCGGCGTAATGGGAGTCTCGCTGACTCCCGTGTTGAATCCCGCCGCGCCCAGGCCCCGCTTGAAATAGCGCGTGTTGTCCCACAGCTTTTCAATGCGTTCCGGCTCTTCTTCCAGCACATCGAACGCGGCCATGCAGGACGCCGCCACCGCCGGCGGATGCGAAGTCGAAAACAGGAACGGCCGTGCCCGGTGGTACAGAAACTCGATCAATGCCCGGCTGCCGCACACGTACCCGCCCAGCACCCCGATGGCTTTCGAAAGCGTGCCCACCTGAATATGCACGCGCCCGTGCAAGCCGAAATGGTCGATGGTGCCGCGTCCGTTGCGCCCCAACACTCCGGATGAGTGTGCGTCGTCCACCATCATGATGGCGCCATGCCGTTCGGCGGCTTCCACCAGTCCCGGCAGCGGCCCAATATCGCCATCCATCGAAAACACGCCGTCCGTGATCAGCAGCTTGCGCCCGGGCTGACCGTCCAACTCCGCCAGCTTTCGTTCCGCCGCGGCTGTGTCCTTGTGGGGAAAGACGTGTATCTTCGCGCGCGAAAGCCGGCAGCCGTCGATGATGCTGGCGTGATTCAACTCGTCGGAAATAATGTGGTCTTCGGGAGTCAGAACGGCCGCCACGGTGCCGGCGTTCGCCGCGAACCCGGATTGAAACACGACGCACGCTTCCACGTTCTTGAAGCGCGCGATGCGTTCTTCGAGCTGCATGTGCAGCGTCATGGTGCCGGAGATTGTGCGCACCGCGCCCGACCCCACGCCGTAGCGCCGGGTGGCCTCCAACGCCGCTTCGCGCAGCTTGGGATGCGTGGTCAGCCCCAGATAATTGTTGGACGCGAGGTTGATTACTAGCTTGCCGTCGAAGCGCGACTCGGCGGCGCTCTCCGATTCCAAAATGCGCAGCCGCTGGTAGGTTCCGGCCCGCTTCCAGGCTTCCAACTGCTCTCCCAGGTACGCCAGAGGATCGTTCATATTCCCCAGTCTAACGTGGGACAACCCGGTGGGGCGGCGCCATGCGCCGGCAAGCCCGCCCTATTGCGACTTGCCTTGTTCCAGCGCAGCCTTCCGCGCCGCCGCGCTCTTTACTGCGCGCGGTTTGCCCTGCGGCTCGGAAACCGCTCGATCCGCGGATTGCGCTCGTTCGTGCGCCTCTTCAATGCGCGCTTGCCGGTCGGCAGCCGCCTGCTTGGCTTTTTCGAAGCGGATGGCCTCAGCCACGCCCGCTGCGTCCGGGTCCTTCTCCGCCGCAGTCAGGGATGGCAGCCCCGCCAGGGCGCCTGCCAATCCGAGAATCAACGCGAGCTTGCTGTGTCGTAACATGAGTCTTCCTCCTTGGCCCAGTGGTACAAGCACCTTTTCTGCCAATCTCCAGGAAGTTGAAAGCAAAGCACGTGTGCCCGGACGCCACGCAAAATATGCATACTGCGTGTAGGCAATCTTACTGGCCGCGCATCCCTTTTAACGCGCGAGCTTCAACACCAGGCCGGGTGGCTGCGGACGCTGGGCCGCCCCCGCCGGGCAGGCAGCGCCCAAGGGAACGCAGCGCGGAGCCAACCGATTCGGCGTTCCGGCAGGTGTCCGGCCGGCCTCGGGAGTCGTTCCGGTTTCGCTCGCCTCCACAAAGTTGCCGGCTATGGTCGGATAGCCATATCGCGTAACGGGGAACGGATTGGCGGCTGCCTTCAGCTTCACGGTTCCGTTGCCCGTGCCGCTGGCCCCCGAAGTCACCGTCAGCCACAGCGGCAGGGACGAGACATTCCATTGGCAACCCGCGCCGGCGGTGACTTGAATACTCAGTGGTCCGCCGGTTTGCGGGAAGGTGGGGTTGTAAGTGGAAAGTGTATAGGTGCAATCGGACGCCACCTGCGTAATGGCGACGCTGCCGGTCCCGATCGCGATGCTTCCGGTGCGCGCCGCGCCGGTGTTGGAGGCTACGCCGATGGCCAGCGGTCCCACGCCGGGGCCCTGTCCTCTAGTCACCGTAATCCAGGAAACGTTGGGTGTGGCCGTCCACGCGCAACCGCTGGGCGCAACCACGCTCAAATCCAGCGTCCCGCCAAAAGAGTAGAACAGATAGGAAGCCGGCGAGGCAGTGTATGTGCAGGCGGGTGTCTTCCCGCTGACTTCCGCCACAAAACCCGCCTCACGGCCTACACCGTCCGCGGGCTGGAATGCGCCGGCCGTGGACGGAAAATCCGTCGAGAGCGTTTGTCCCGCCACGATCGCATTACCGCTGCCGTTAATGGCCACCCCATACGCGAAATCGGAACCGGTCCCGCCCAAGTAAGTGGAGTAAGCCAGCTTACTGCCCGCGGTGTTGAGCTTGGCTACGAAAGCGTCCGGATAGACCTCGAGACCGGCGTAGACTGTGGCCGAATTGGTGGGATCCACAGCCGTGGCAAGAATAGTATCGCCCGTCAAACCGGCGGGCAACCAGGAGGAACCGGCATTGGAACTGACCCACATGCCGTTGCCATACGTTCCCGCATAGAGGACGGAGGGTTTCGAAGGCGCAATAGCCATGCTGGCCACCCCGTAGTCGTTCAACGAGGTCCAGGTGCTGCCGGAATTTGTGCTCTTCCAAATGCTGTCGTAGACGTTGGCATACACTACTGCCGGCTGTACGGGGCTTACCATCACGCCGGTTACATAAGGATTGGTGTACCCCGTGAAAGTCAACTGCGTCCAGGTCTCGCCTGAGTTTCCGCTTTTGTAGAGTCCCGAATCCGTGGCGGCATACAACACCGCCGGAAACAGAGGATTGATCGCGAGACCGTAAACCGCATAGTTGAAGGTAAGTCCGGTCAAATTAGTCCATGTGGCGCCGCCATTCGTGCTCTGGGCCACGCAGGCCGGGTAGAAAAACAGGGACGAGTTCCCATTCGAGATATACAGCGTACTGGGCGTAGCAGGATCGGCCACTATAGTACCCACGCCGCAAGGCGCGATCCCGGCAAACGTCCAGGTAACTCCATTGTCCGCGCTCGAATACACGGAAGCTTCAGAAGCGGCATAGACCGGCCCTCCGGCTGTGCTGAAAGCCACAGCCGCCATGAACGAACCCAGAAATGAGCTGACGCCGGTCCAGTGCGCGCCGCCGTCCAGGCTTTGATACAAGCCGGCCGCGGTGGCCGCCAGCAAATGCGCGCCCGAAGCCGGGTCGATAGCCATGGAGTAGGGTTGGTCGCCCAAGCCCGCGTCCGACTCGTTCCACGACGATCCGGTCGAAGTTGTCTTGAACACCAGGGTTGAATTTCCGGCGAGGCTGGGCTGCAAGGCCGCTGTCATCGGAAAGTCGACTGAGATTGTGGAGCCCACGACGGTTGCATTTCCGGAGCTATCCACGGCGATTCCGTAGGCATAATCGTCGCGCCCGCCACCCAGGTAGGTCAGGTAACTCCAGGCTGTGCCCGACGCGTTGAGCTTGGCGACAAAACCGTCGAAGCCTCCAGCCAGCTTTGGCTGGGGCGCCGATGCGGTCACCGGCAGGTTCGGCGAGGTCGTGGATCCGGTGACGTAGGCATTGCCCGACGCATCCACGGCAATAGCGGCCCCATAGTCTTCCTGGCTGCCGCCCAGATACGTCGAGTACACCAGAGTCTTGCCGGTCTTATCCAGCATGGTGACAAAAGCGTCTTCTACGCCGCCGAAGATCGGCTGCGCAACGCCTGTGGTCACCGGGAAACCGCTATAGGCGTATCCCGTCAGGTACACACTGAAGCTTGAGCTCACCGCGACGGCCTTTGGATTCGCGCTGCAATTCCGGCCGAAGTAGGTGGACCAGGCTAGCGCCGAGCCCTTGGGGTTCACCTTGGTGACGAAGCCGCAGGAACCGTCGGACGAGGTCTGGTATGCGCCGGATGTGACCGGGAAGTCCGATGAAACGGTTTGGCCTGTGAGATAGGCCGCATTGTTGGAATCTACAGCAACGCCGTAGCCATAGTCGTTGCTGGATCCACCCAGATAGGTGGAGTACTCGAGCGCATCGCCCGCCGCGCTGAACTTGGTTAAGAACGCATCCGTCGCTCCGTTCAAGGTGCCATAGATTGGATTCATCACCGGGAAATCCGTTGACTCCGTGTAGCCCGTGACGTAAGCGCTGCCGCTGCCATCTACGGCGATCGAATAGGAAAAATCGTATAAAGAGCCGGCCAGGTATGTCGAGTAAACCAGGCTGGCTCCATCGGCGGCGAGCTTGGAAACAAAAATCGCGGAAGAGCCCGGGAAGAACGGCTGCTCGGGATTCACTAGCGGGAAGTCCATGGACTCGGTAAAACCGGTTACATAGGCGTTTCCACCGGCATCCAATGCGATGGCCTGCGCCCAGTCGTACGTGCTGCCGCCCAGGTAAGTGGAATAAACCAGCGACGGATCGATCACCAAGGCTTGGCGCGCGTCATGGGGTCCCACGGCGAAGCCGACCGCATGGGCGCCCGTGAGCACATACCGGCTTTCAACCTCGTGCCGCGCACCCGCGATTTCCTGATAGGCCAGCGGCCTGCGAAAGCGCACTGCGCCGCTCCCGGTTTCCAGCACCAGGTCGCCATTGCCGTCCACCGACACACTGCGGGTTCCATCCACCGCCAGGCGGATGGCATCCGGATCGGCATTGGGGGCCACTAGGAAATCATATTCCACGCGGCCTTCATCGCCATAGTAGGCCAGATCGATCCCCGGATAGACGCGCGGATACTGCACGCGCTGAAACGTAGGTATATCCGTCCGCCAGCGCTTGGGATCGTTCCCCAGGAAGTAATTCACCTTACCCGGCAGCGGCTGGCGCGCCAAGGCCGCCGCCTCCTGGCTCGCGCCCACCAGCCGTAACTCAATCGTAACCGGGTCGGCCGATTTGCCGCGCCGCAGCGAGATGCTGGCGTTTCCCCGCGAAAGAAAAACACTGTAACCCCCTCCCCGGGCCATAAAGTCGACCCTCGGCGGCGCCTGGCCCCGGTTCTCTTCGAATGCCAAAGGCAACTTACTCAGCTTATCCACGATTTCCGAAGACGGAGCGGCGCCGTGTAATATCGAGCTCGCACTAAGCAGCGCGAGACTCGTCAACATCGCGTAGTGGCGTGTCATGGTCCGAAATCTACTCCTGGATGACCGGTATGTCAAGACACCATACGCGCCATACGGACTGTTGGTTACGTTCGAGTACAATCGGACGAATGCACCACCGCCAGCATCTGGTAGCCGTAGCCCGCGGCGACGCCCCGGCCGACCGGCTCATCCAAGGCGCACGCGTTGTGAATGTCTACTCCGGCGAAATTCTGCAAGCCGGCGGCGCTAACGTTGCGCTGGCGGGCAACCGCATCGCCTATGTCGGTCCTCGCCAACTCGCGGCCCACGAGATGCTGGACGCCACTGGTCTCTACCTCGCGCCTGGATGGATTGAGCCGCACGGCCATCCCTGGCTCTTATACAACCCCGTAAGCATGGTCGAGGGCATCCTGCCCGGCGGCACCACCCTGGTCTTCAACGACGATCTCTTCTTCTACCTGCAAGCCGGACCGGACGGTTTCATACAAATGCTCGACGCCTTGCGCGGCTTGCCCGTACGCTATCGCTGGCTCGTCCGGTTGCTTTCCCAATCGCAATATGACGGTGAAGCCGCGGATTTCGCCCTCGAAAAGCTGCGGCCGCTGCTGGCGCGCGAGGAAGTGGCCGGGGCCGCCGAGCTCACGCGCTGGCCGGAAGCCGTGCGCGGCAACGCGTGCGTGCTCGAGGCCATCGCCCACGCCCGCGCGCTCGGCAAGCGCGCCGACGGCCATACCGCCGGTGCATCTTATGAGAAACTGAACGCCGTCGCGGCCGCCGGCATCGGCGCGTGCCATGAAGCCATCACCGCGCGCGAAGTCATGGACCGATTGCGCGTCGGCCTCTGGACTATGCTGCGCCACAGTTCCCTTCGTCCCGACATGCCGGAACTGGCCTGTGCCATCACCGAAATGCGCGCCGATACGCGGCGTCTGATGCTCACCGTGGATGGTCCCGCGCCCGGCTTCATCGCCCATGGCGGATTCATCGACGAAGCCTTGCGCCGTATCGTGGCCGCCGGCGTGCCCCCAGTGACCGCCATCCAAATGGCTACCATCAATCCCGCGACTTACTATCATATGGACGAGGAAGTCGGTGGCATCGCGCCCGGCCGTCTGGCGGACTTGGTGCTGCTGCCCGATCTGGAACGTTTCCGGCCCGTGCGCGTCATCGCCAATGGCGTGGACGTCTTCCAAGACGGCCGCCTCTCCGTCGATTTGCCCACGCTTGACTGGGATGCGCTGGGCATGCGCCCGCGATTCGCTCCGCTCGCTTCGGAGTGGCGACTGCCTGCCAATCTCCCGGTCATCGAATTCGCGAGCAACGTCATCACCCGCGTCGGCGGCTTCCATCCGTGGCGGTACGATGCCGTACCGGATGGCCTGGTGCTGGCGATTCTGCTCGACCGCGCAGGCCGCTGGACTGTCTCATGCTGGCTGCGCGCCTTTGCCCCGGGGCTGGTCGCGCTCGCCGCCACCTACAACACCACCACGCATCTGCTGGCAATCGGCCGCCATCTGCCAGCTATGCGCCGCGCCGCCCAATCCGTAATCGAAATGGGGGGAGGCATCGCCACCGCCGATGGCTGGCAATTCCCATTACCCATCGCCGGCATGATGTCGCCCCAGCCGTTCGCCGCTACGGTTCGCGCGCAAGCCGACTTGGAACAGCGTATGCGCGCCGCCGGCTTCCCTTTTGGCGATGCTCTCTACGCGCTGCTTTTCCTGACCTGTGATTTCCTGCCCGGCTGGCGACTTACCCCGCGCGGCGTAATAGATGTAAAATTCGGAGAAATCGTCGCTCCCCCCGTTCCCGCCTGACAGGATTGCCTGCGTTTGCCCCCTGCCTCCCGATTTCTCAACATCGGCACGCTTCTCTCCCCGAAAAACCGTATTGCTTCCGGAGGCGACCGGTGGTATGCTCAGCCAATTCGTGTTTACCCAATCTCAGTAGAAAAGGAATGCTCAATGAAGAAAGTCAGTCTAGCTATCTCCGCTAATCTGGCAGGTCTGCTGGTTGCCGCGCTTCCCCTGGCGGCGCAGTCCTCGGATTTGCTAAAAGAACTCGCTCATCCCCCGTTGCGCCACGTTGCGTCTCCCGCCTCCGGTCCCACCGGCTTTGGTCCGGTGCATATGCTGGAAGCTTACAGCTTCCGCGATGTCCGGAACATGGGCGGAGGCCAAGTCATCGCCCTTGTGGATGCCTACGACGATCCAACCGCCGAAGCCGATCTGGGAACTTTCAGCACGCAGTTCCAGTTGCCGGCTTGCACTTCAGCCAACGGTTGTTTCAAGTTGGTCTACGGAGGGGGCAAGAAGCCGCCGACCGATACCACTGGCTGGTCCAATGAAGTCGCCATCGATACGCAGTGGGCACATGCCATAGCGCCCGCGGCCACCATCATGCTGGTCGAAGCCCAGAGCAACAGCTTTGACGACCTGTTTGTAGCGGTGGATGCGGCGGTTGCGAATGGCGCTACCGTGGTTTCCATGAGTTGGGGCGGTGGAGAAACTCCTACCGAAAGTGAGTCGGATACCCACTTTGAAGTCCCGGGTGTGACTTTTGTATGCGCCTCCGGCGACGGCGGACACGGCGCCAGCTATCCCGCAGCCTCCCCGTTTGTGGTGGCCGTCGGTGGCACTACCCTGACCCTCAATAGCAACGCTACTTGGGAAAGCGAAACTGCTTGGGCGGATTCGGGCGGCGGCGAAAGCGCATATGAAGCCGAACCCAGCTACCAGGAAGGCGTCCAGACCAGCGGTTTTCGCGGCATCCCCGACGTGGCCTATGACGGCGATCCGAACACCGGCATTCCGGCCTACAGCAGCCACGCCTGCGCCTTTTGCTATACCGGTTGGACGCAGTGGGGCGGCACTTCTATCGGCACCCCGCAGTGGGCAGCCCTCTTCGCTCGCGCCAATTCCCTGCGCATCATTGCGGGTAAGACTACGCTGACGTTGCCGCAAACCATTCTGTATACCGCTCCCGCCGCCGACTTCCACGACATTACGTCGGGCAGCAATGGCAACTGCGGCACGCTGTGCAACGCCGGCCCCGGATACGATTTTGTCACTGGTATAGGCTCCCCGATCGCCGACCTTCTGATTGCGAAACTGGGCGGCTCCCAGTAATAAACCTGGTAGAAAGCGGGTGGCCGGCGGCAATTCGCCTGCCACCCGCGAACCTGCTCGGAGAATTTAGCCGCTCCCCGTGGCGGCTGCCGTCATCCCGCGCCTGAACCCCTGCGAAACCACTGTTAGTACTACTGTGACTTGGCGCCACTGGGCAACGGTGATATTCTTACCTCGATCTGTCCCCAAAAGCCCGCGCAAGGAATAATTTAAAATGACGCAGATTCGGTTCCGTTCTTTTGTGGAGCTGGCCGTTGTGCTGGCCGCATCCCTTCCATTGGCGGCGCAATCCGCCGATTATGGGACGTTTAACCCCGACGCTCCCGGTTGGGCCCGCCCCCCCATCGTGGTCCTGCCAGGAACCGCCGACAGCCCCGATGTGAGCGGTTACTCGCCCAGTCAAGTGCGTTCGGCCTACGCGCTTGCCGGCATCGCTAACGAGGGCGCCGGACAGACTATTGCCTTAGTCGATGCCTACAACAACCCCGACGCCGCAACGGACCTCAACACCTTCGACACAGAGTTCAGCCTGCCCGCATGCACCACCGCGAATGGTTGCTTCAAGGTGGTCTACGCCACCGGCAGGAAGCCGGCCAATAATTCCAGTTGGGCTGGCGAGAGTTCCTTGGATATCGAGTGGTCGCATGCCATCGCGCCGCAGGCCAAAATCATTCTGGTGGAAGCCGCGTCGTCCAGCACCTCCGCTTTGTTGAAAGCCGTGGATGTCGCCGTCTCAAATGGCGCTACCGTGGTTTCCATGAGCTGGAGCGGTGGTGAGTTTAGCGGTGAAATCGGCGACGATTCCCACTTCAAGACCACCGGCGTGATCTTCTGCGCCTCTTCGGGCGATAGCGGCCACGGCACCGGGTATCCCGCCGCTTCGCCGTACGTCGTCGCGGTGGGCGGCACCAGCTTGGATATTTCCGCCGGCGGCGCGTGGCTGAGCGAAACCGCCTGGAGCGGCAGCAGCGGTGGAGAAAGCACCTATGAGTCCGAGCCGTCCTACCAGACCGGCTACCAAAGCAGCGGCAAGCGTGGCGTACCGGACGTAGCTTGGGATGCCGATCCGTCCACCGGCGTGGCGGTCTACTCGAAGTACGGGTTTGGCGGATGGGTCGAGGTCGGTGGAACCAGCGTCGGTTCGCCCTCGTGGGCGGGCCTGTTCGCTATCGTCGAATCCAGCCGCGTGGCGGCCGCCAAAGGCCTGTTGACCCAGCCGCAAACGCTCCTGTATCCCGATTCGGAAACCGATTACCATGACATCACCTCCGGTACCAACGGCGGCTGCGGCACCCTGTGCACGGCCGGCCCGGGATATGATTTCGTGACCGGAGTGGGATCTCCGCAAGCCAACCTGCTGGTTCCCGCGCTGGTCGCGGCCCCCTAGTTATCGATTTGAAGCGGGCCGCCCGGTTTGTCGATCCGGCGCGGCCCAACCTTATTGAACGAAAGAGGAGTTTTCCATGAAGCGCATGTGCCTCCTGCCGCTTATCGCGGCTTTTTCTCTCGCGGCGCAATCCACCCGCACCGCCCATCCCACGATCGTCATTCCGCCGCAGCCCGACGCCTTGGGAAAGCCGACCGGCATCTTTCCCGCCAAAATGCAAACTGCCTACGGCTTCAACCTGGTATCCAATCAGGGGGCGGGCCAGGTGATCGGCATCGTGGACGCCTTCGACGATCCCAACATCGAATCCGATCTCGGAGTCTTCACCAAGCAATTCAGCCTGCCGGCCTGCACCACGGCCAACGGCTGCTTCCAAAAGGTCTATGCCACCGGAACCAAGCCCAAGAAGAATTCCAATTGGTCTAGCGAGATCTCGCTCGACGTGGAATGGTCGCACGCCATCGCGCCGCAAGCCAAGATCATGTTGGTGGAAGCTTCCGGCCAGACCAACGCCGAGCTGTATCAGGCCGTGGACGTTGCCGTGCAAAACGGCGCGACCGTGGTCTCCATGAGCTGGGCCACCGACGAATATAGCGGCGAAACCAGCGACGATTCCCACTTCAACGTGCCGAATGTGACCTTCGTTGCCGCCTCCGGCGACAGCGGCCACCAGTCGCTGTATCCCGCCGCGTCTCCTTATGTCGTCGCGGTAGGCGGCACTGAGTTGACCATCTCTTCGAGCGGCGCCTGGCAGAGTGAAACCGCCTGGAGCGGCAGCGGCGGCGGAGTCAGCGCTTATGAACCAGAGCCTACCTATCAGGCTGGCTTTCAGACCAGCGGCTCGCGCGGCATTCCGGACGTGGCTTACGACGCCGATCCCTCAACCGGCGTGCCGATTTACGATTCGGTCGGCATCTACGGATTGTTGGGCTGGGTGGAAGTAGGCGGCACCAGCATGGCGGCGCCGGAGTGGTCCGCGCTATTCGCCATCGCCAATTCCATGCGCGCCGCCGCCACCAAGAGCCCGCTCAATCAGGTGCAATTCGACCTGTACCCCATCGCGGCGGATTTCCACGATATCGTCAGCGGCACCAACGGAACCTGCGGCGCGCTGTGCACCGCCGGCCCCGGATACGACTTCGTCACCGGCCTCGGCTCCCCCATGGCCAACCAGATCGTCCCGGCCCTGGTCGCCGTCCCGTAGAGTGTTGTGGGGCAGGCTCGCAGCCTGCGGCGGCCTCGCAGGCCGCCAGCGCGCGTAGCGCGTTGTTGTAGCTACGCCTGCCCCTTGCCCTGCATCTTCGCCGCGAACCGCGCGGTATTGACGATGGCCCGCTCATGCGTGCCTTCGCCGCACTTCTCCTTCTCGTCCCAAGCTTCCACCCGGAAATTGACACGCCGCCCGTCCACCCCGATCACCTCGGCCTTGAAGGTCACGGTCATGCCCATCGGCGTGGCCGCCAGATGGTAGACGTCCACATGCGTGCCCACCGTGTCGTGGCCCGCCTCCAGCAACGGCAGCACTGCGTCGCGGCAAGTGCGCTCCATCCATCCAATCATCCAGGGCGTGGCCAGCACCCGCGCCCCCTCCAGCCCCAGAAAATTGATGGCCACCTCGTTATCCACCAACAGCTTATTTTCGAGTTTAGTTCCGATCGCGATCTCCGCCATGTCTCCTCAGCCCTTCAGACCCGCCAACACGCCCCGCATATAACTGAACGAGATCTTCATTCCCGGCAGCGGATTGTCTCCATTGATCTCGTATTCCAGATTCACGCAGCCTTGATAGCCGATCTTCTGAAGCTGCTGGAAGATGCCCACCACCGGCATGATGCCCTCGCCCACGTCGCACTGAATCGCGTGCGGCTCAAACGTCCGCAGGTCTTTGATGTGCATGTCGAACAGCCGGCTGCCGGCCTCCGCGATGGACTCCACCACGTTCGCGCCCGCGCGCGCCGCGTGCCCCAGATCCATGCACAACCCACAGCGCGGGTCCATGTTCTTCACCACCTGCAGCACGGATTGCGGCGTCGGGTACTGCTTGTCTTCCGGCCCGTGATTGTGGATCGCGATGCGGATGTTATACTCCTTGACCAATCGCTCGATCGCGCCCAGATTGCTGTGCGTGGGCGCGCAAACCATCATGGGCATGCCGCATATCTTGGCGTATTCGAAGTAGCGGCGGATATCGTCCGGATCGTCCTTCGCCAGCGTGATATTCCCGCCGCTCACGATCGTGAGCCCCGCGCGCTCGAATTCCTTCCGCCCGCTTTCCAGCTCTTCCGGACTGCTGCGATACGGCAGGTGAAACTCCTTCACGCTGACATACGGCGTGCGCAGCTCTTTGATGCACTGGATCGCCAGTGTCCGGTTATACTCGCGCAACGAGTAGCTGGCCACGCCCAGCTTGATCCCGCCGGTGGTCTCTTCGGCCGCCGCGCCGCGTCCCGGCGCGCCCAGCCCCGCCAGTCCGGCCACCGCCAGGAACCCGCGGCGATTCAGTTCAAAGCTCATAATGCAACCATTCTACATGTAGGGCGGCCGATTTTGGGCAGGATTGCCCGCCCTACAATCTTTGAATCCCACCGCCGCCGCCCGTACTCCATTATGATATCTGGGTGAGTTGCATGACGGCTCAACAAGTGGATCAGCCTTACATCCTGGCCTGTCTCGAACTGCGCGGCGGGAATCGACTAGGCTCGTATTCCGCCGAGCTTCCGGGACTTGCCGCCTGGGTTTCCTGCCGTCCGTTGGGCGCGTCCCAGCAGGGCGGAGATCTCTACTACCTGTCGGCGTGCAGCCAGGGAGTCATTGCCCGCGTGGCCCTCGCCGACGTCGCCGGGCATGGCGAGGTCGTCAGCGCCGCGGCCGTTCGCCTGCGCGATGCGCTCCGCGAACACGTCGATCATTGGGACCAGTCCATGCTCATCCGCCGCCTCAATGAGACCATTCTC
>Ga0181526_10000388_pt1 | contig 47172 bp, 37 predicted proteins | sample PEATcosm2014_Bin_35_FD_119750 | JGI IMG/M metagenome (GOLD analysis project Ga0181526, IMG submission 119750) | Peatland microbial communities from MTU Mesocosm Facility, Houghton, MI, USA - PEATcosm2014_Bin06_30_metaG | ecosystem: Environmental > Terrestrial > Soil > Wetlands > Peat | place...
AGGGATCGGCTTTGACGGACGAGTTGGGCTGCGCCGTCAAAGTCGGACAGAGGCTCGTAATCGACGGAGCGGGGGTGAACCCCCGCGCCGGCTAAAGCCCGCCCTCCAGCCAACTTCTCCAGCAGTTCAGCGGCGCGCTCCGAGGCTTCGAAGTGGATGGCACAGGGGGGGAGCGCATTAAGGACTTCATCGATATTCCGATCGGCGAGCACGAAGCAGATTTCATCCGCGCCCGCATCGAGCGCCGCCCGCGCCGCCGCGGCATCCTGCACTACAGCCCGGATGCGCCACGCGTTATCGCTCCGCGTGCCGCGCGTATAGGGAAACTCGCCCGGCGCGGAATCCAAATATTCCAGGCCCTGCAAATCCTCCGCGCGATAGTAGAGCTTGGTCTTGGGAGCCGCGCCTTTCAGGTCTTTGCGCACCACCTCGTCCCACTGTTCGGTCGAAACGGGCGGGAACTCGGCTAACGTCAGATTGTCGGTCCTTTTCTCTATCATGGCGTTGCTCATGATGTGGGGTCCTCCACGATCTCAATCAACACGCCCAGCGACTTCGGATGCACGAAAAACACGGTGGTCCCGCGGGATCCCGGGCGCGGCGCTTTATCGATCAACTGGAAACCGGCCTCCTGCATATATTGAAACGCGATTTGGGCGTTGCGCACGCGGAAGGCCACGTGCGCCAGACCGCCGCGTCCGCCGTTCTTGTCGATCAGCTTTTGCACCGGCGAATCGGGGCCTAGCGGCTCCAGCAATTGAACCAGGTTGGGGCCGTCGCCCACTTGCAGCAGCGCCTCGCGCACCTGATCGCCGCCGTACACTTCCTCGCGATGGATCTCCCGAAAACCGAGCAGCCCATACTGCTTTACTTGCGCATCCAGCTCGCCCAGACGCACCGCTATGGCTACGTGGTCCACGAACTGAAAACCAGGAACATTGGATAGATCTTCACTCATAACTCGTCCGAATTCGGCACTATTCAAATTCAACCAGTACCTGCCCCACTTGCACGCCGTCGCCCACGCTCGCATTAATGGCTTTGACTTTGCCGGCCACTGGCGAAGTAATGTTGGTTTCCATCTTCATGGCTTCCAACACCAGCAGGGGATCGTTGGCCTGGATCTGCTGGCCCATCTGTGCATTCACGCGCACCACGATGCCCGCGACGGGGCTGCGGCAGACTTTATCTTCCACGACATTGCTTTCCGGCGCGGCGGCGCGCGGCGGCGGAGGCATGGATGGCAACGCGGTGGGCGCCGCCGGGATATAGGCGTGCGGCGTACCGGCCGGCGCGCGATCGTCTTCGGCGACCTCGACGTCCACTTCGTAAGTCTTCTGGTCAACTGTGATTCGTAGCTTCATCGCCCGTGCACGACCCCCAGATTGTGCGATGCCTGAATAAATGCGCGGCCTTGTTGCGCCCAGGCGTTGGACGGCGCGGCGCGCACCAGGCGCGCACTCCGGATGCGCGCCCGCTTACCTAAGAACGCGGCTACGGCGGCGGTTAGAACCATGATGGTTTCAGGCGTGACTTCTTCCACTTGCTCCGGCTCCGCGGGCTTTGGAGCAGGCTGCGCAGTGAGCGCCGGCAAAGGCGCCGCGGCGGTCTTTCCGTTCCGGTTCTCGATGAGCGATTCCAGCCGCCGCACCTCACTCCGCACCATGCGGCGCGACATGGCCGCCCCGGCCAACCAACCCGCGAATATTCCTACCGGTAAAAGTAACCAGCCCATAGGTCCATTTCCGATCCACCAGCCATCGCTCTTTACAGCGGCATCAAGCCGTGCTTCTTGGCTGGACGCAACTCCCGCTTGGTTTGTAAAGCTTCCAGCGCCATGGCCAGATAACGCCGCGTCTGCGCCGGTTCGACGATGTCGTCCACTAGCCGCGCCCCGCCCGCCACGTATGGATTCGAAAACGTATTGCGGTACAGGCCGATCAATTCCTTGCGGCGCTCCATTTGCGCGTCCTTGCCTCCGGCTTCTTTGATCTCGTTCCGGAAAACCACCTCAACCGCGCCTTCCGCGCCCATCACCGCGATTTCAGCCGTGGGCCACGCGATCACGCGATCCGCGCCCAGGTCCTTGGAGCACATTCCTATATAAGCCCCGCCGTAGGCCTTGCGGACGATCACGGTCACCTTCGGCACCGTGGCGGCCGAGTACGCGAACAACAGTTTCGCGCCATGCCGGATGATGCCGCCGTATTCCTGCTGCACGCCCGGCATGAAGCCCGGCACGTCCACTAGCGTGAGCAGCGGAATGTTGAACGCATTGCAGAAGCGGATGAAGCGGGCGGCCTTGTCCGACGCATTGATATCCAGCGCGCCGGCCATGACCGAAGGCTGGTTCGCGATCACTCCCACCGTGCGGCCCGCGATACGTCCGAAGCCGATCAGGATGTTTTGCGCGAAGCTCAACTGCACTTCCAGAAAATCGCCTTGGTCTAGTAGCGCCGCGATTACGGAGCGCATGTCGTAGGCAATCTTGCCATCGTCGGGAACCAGATTGTTCACGGCCGGGTCGGGATCGAGCGATCCGTCGTACGCCAGGCGCGGCGGGTCCTCCATATTATTCGATGGCAGAAAACTCAGCAACCGCTTGCAAATGAAGGCGGCCTCCGCGTCGTTCTCCGCGATGAAATGCACCACGCCGGAGTAGGTCATCTGGGCAGCCGGACCGCCCAACTGCTCGGGCGTGACGATTTCGCCTGTGACTTGCTTAATCACCGACGGTCCGGTAATAAACATCTGCGCGCCCTTGGTTTGGACGATAAAGTCCGTTAGCGCCGGGCTATAGGCCGCACCGCCGGCGCAGGGGCCGCAAATCAAAGATACCTGCGGCACCACGCCCGAGAGCATCACGTTCATATAGAACACGCGCCCGTATCCCGCCAGGCTGTTGATGCCCTCCTGCACGCGCGCGCCGCCCGAGTCGTTGATGAAGACAAATGGCGACCCGGTCTTCAGGGAGTAGCGCATCATCTCCGCGACTTTTTCGCTGTGCACTTCGCCCGCCGCGCCGCCGCCCACCGTGAAATCCTGGCTCGCCAGGTGGATCAGGCGGCCATCCACCGTGGCCGCGCCGGTAACCACGCCATCGGCCGGCAATTCCTTATCGGCCATGCCAAACAAGGTGGCATGGTGTCTGGCAAAGAGGCCGATCTCCTGGAAGCTGGCGGCGTCCACCAGCCGGTCGATGCGCTCGCGGGCGGTGAGTTTACCGGACTGGTGCTGCTTCTCGATGCGTTCTTTACCCCCGCCTTCCATCAGGCGCGCGCGTTTCTCGTCTAACTCGTGAATTTTAGTTTCAATACTCATATCGATCTTGTTATCGGAGGGCGCAATCTTGCCAGCAGCCGGCTTTCAGCCGGCTCTGGCCGCCTAAAAGGCGGCTGCGGGCAGAATTGCCCGCCCTACGACGCTGGAGCTACAGTAACGTTATGCGACTTACCATTCAGAGTAACTACATATGATACGGGCTCCGTCAGTTGAGACTGCGCCGGCGCCGGCGCGGGCGCTGGTTTCGAGGCGGGCTTGGCGGGCGCCTTAGCCCGCTCCCGACTCAGGTTCTTCGGCCCCTGGCTGCGCGCCGGGAAGAACTTAGGCGCCACTCCCGGAAACATGGCGTAAGTCAGAACGTCTTCGTCGCTGCCGTTGCATCCGCTCAACGCCAGGGCATCGCCACGCAACTGGTCCCACTCGGGACGCAGCAAATCCGCCGGCCGGCCGGAAATCGGCTCCTTCTTGGAGTGCTGGATGGCCTTCTTGACCACCTCGGGGTTCTTCTGGCCTAACGTACTGCCGTAGTAACCCAGCATGAGATCGGCGAACTCGCCCGTCAAGACCTTGTAACGGCCCATGATTACGTTAAACACGGCCTGCGTGCCTACAATCTGACTGGACGGGGTCACCAGCGGCGGATAGCCCGCGTCGCGCCGTACGCTGGGCACTTCCTCCAACACTTCGCGCAGCCGGTCGCCGGCGCCCTGCTGTTTGAGCTGGCTTTCCATGTTCGAGATCATGCCGCCGGGGATCTGGCTGCGGAAAATATCCGTATCCACGCCGTTGAATCCGGTCAGAAACTCGGCGTAGCGCGGCCGGACCTGATTAAAGTAGTCGCGCACTTTGCGCACCCGTTCCATGTCGACGACCGTGCGATAACCCGTGCCCTCCAGCATCTCGATGAGGGATTCGGTCGGATTGTGACCGGGTCCCAGGCTCAGGCTGCTGATGCTGGTGTCCACGATGTCGCACCCGGCTTCGATGGCTTTCATCAGGCTGACCAGGGTTACCCCGGTGGTAGCATGCGTATGCACATGGACTAGGGTTTCTTCCCCGCAGGCGGACTTAATGCCTTCCACTAATTCGTAGGCCGGAGCGGGCTTCAACAGCCCGGCCATATCCTTAATACAGATGGAATTACAGCCCAGATCCATGAGTTGTTCCGCCATGGTGACAAACGCCGGAATGGTATGCTCCGGGCTGATGGTGTAACAAATCGTACCCTGGGCGTGTTTGCCCGTGGCGCGCACGGCTTTAAGCGACGTGCGCAGGTTGCGGATATCGTTGAGGGCGTCGAACACGCGGAACACGTCCATGCCGTTCTCGGCGGCCTTTTCCACAAAGCGCCGCACCACTTCGTCCTCATAATGCCTATAGCCCAATAGGTTTTGGCCACGCAGCAGCATTTGCAGTCGCGAATTGGGCATCAGTTTGCGAAAAGTGCGCAAACGCTCCCAGGGATCTTCGTTCAGGAATCGAATGCATGCGTCGAAGGTGGCGCCTCCCCAGCACTCGATGGACCAAAATCCCGCTTTATCAAGGTCTTCGCAAGCCGGCACAAGATCTTCCAGGGCCATGCGCGTGGCCATCAGGCTCTGATGGGCGTCGCGCAAAATAAGTTCCGTAATTTGGATAGTTCGTTCGGACATAGATTTTTCTCCGCGGAGTTTTTTTCGCGGTTGGGCTATAAGAGTATTCTATCTGATTTGTGGGGCAGGACTCCAGTCCTGCGGCGGGTCTCCAGACCCGCGCGTGGGCCGGCCTGGAGGCCGGCCGCAGACCTGGAGGTCTGCCCCACTCAGAGCGCAATGCGATTATCATGAACGCATGCGACCCCTTCGCTCGGTATCCATCTTGCTGCTGGCCCTGTCCGCCATGCTTCCCTCGGCGCGCCTGACAGGCGCCTCGAAGATCTCGCGGGAATACCTGGTCTATTTCGGAACCTACACCGACCATGGCAGCAAGGGCATTTACGCCTGCCGCTTTCGCCCGTCCACCGGCAAGCTGACCCCGGTTGAGCTGGCGGCGGAGACCGTCAGCCCCTCGTTCCTGGCTGTCGATCCGGCGCAACAATATCTGTTCGCCGCAAATGAAATCGGCGATTATCAGAATGCCAAGAGCGGCTCCGTCTCCTCGTTCGCCATCGACCGGCACACCGGCAAGCTGACCCCGATGAACACCGTGGCCTCGCGCGGCGCCGACCCGTGCCATCTGACGGTGGACAAGAACGGCAGCCACGTCCTGGTGGCCAACTACACCGGCGGCAGTGTGGCAGTCTTGCCGGTGAAAGCCGGCATGCTGGGCGAAGCTTCGGCCTTCTTGCAGCATCATGGCTCCAGCGTGGATCCCAACCGGCAACACGAACCGCACGCGCACAACGTGGTGCTGACACCGGACAACCGCTTCGCCGTGGTCGCCGACCTGGGTCTCGACAAGCTGATGGTCTATCGCTACGATCTCGAGAATGGCAAGCTCTCACCTAATGATCCGCCTTTCGGCAGCGTGAAGCCGGGGTCCGGGCCGCGCCACATCGCCTTGCATCCGAACGGGCGGTGGGCCTATGTCATTAACGAAATGGGTAACACGATTACGGCCTTCGATTGGGATGCCGATAAGGGATCGTTTCACGAGTTGCAGACCGTTACCACGCTGCCCAAGGATTTCAATGGCGAGAACACCACGGCTGAACTGGCGATGCACCCCAAGGGCCGGTATCTCTACGGCTCCAACCGCGGCCACGATAGCATCGCGGTCTATGCCATAGATCCGGGCAAAGGAGTGCTGACGTTGATCGAGGATGTCCCCACGCTGGGGAAGGAGCCGCGCAACTTCGCGCTCGATCCGACGGGCGCTTATCTGTTCGCCGCCAACCAGAATTCGAATACGGTGGTGGTGTTCCGCGTGAATCCGAGCAACGGCCGGCTGACTCCGACGGGAGAGAAGGTCGCGGTGATGTCGCCGGTGTGCGTGACGTTCGTGGCGGCGCGGTAAAGTTCACCGCCGCGGAGCAGTCGGCGTGTACTGAACAACCAAATTATTGCGTACCAGGACTCGTAGGCCGGAGATATCGAGAAACGTACTACACGCGGGAAGAACGTTATTGGCGATGGTTATATCGCTCGATCCAGGGCGGATGGCGACATTAGGGGGACACGGATTGGCCGCCGTCTGATTCTTGGACGTTGTTGGTTCTGGCCGAGACGGAACGCTAGCCTTTCGCGCCGACCTTGGTTTGCGCGTCGACTTTCTTGCGCTCGATAGCGGGTTACTTGCAGGCGCGGGGGCTTCTGCAATCGGTTGTGGACCAGGGGCGGGCATCGTGCGCCTGCTCACTTCTTGTTCAGTTGCGTTCTCGACGGCTCTCGTGTGTAACGATAATGATGCGCCGAACGATAAGAACGCTATCAGAATAGCCACGCACGCAAGCGTGAAGCGTCTCCTCCCGTAATCGGGATGCGAGGCCCATTTGGTGCGCCTGAGGATGTCCGTGCACAACAGGATGCAGAGCAGCGCGCTGATCCAAACAATTAACATGATGTGAATATCCGCCTGACCTAGGGCCAGGTTGATGAGCGCAACCACGAGCCCGATTGTGGCTTCTAACGAAATAATCCGGCTTTGATTCTTAATCGCATTTTGATCCATAGAGGCCTCCAGTGGTACACCCGGCGCTGGCGGCTCGGTTCCTCATGCCACCAGGCCGCATATACTATATCGGCTTGGTACGAACCACCTGCAGGCCGGGTGCAGCGCCAGACCCGTAGAAGGCCAGATTGCCTCTATCAATCATCGCGTTCAATTGGAAACAGCGCGCCGAGCACAAATCCACTCCGACGCCTGCATCTCCGCCCACATGTAGTCCATGGGATGCCAGGCCCGGGTTTTGCAGGAGCAGCAGCCGCACACGGCTGAAAAGAACTTCTGCTGGTAGCCGACAGAACGTGCGCGGCGTGTGTTCCGCGAATCGCACGCGTGCCGCTCTGCCTTTACCGCGAGCACTGCTGAAGACCAGCCGCACCCAGGTTGACCGCATCCTCGATCCGAAAAACGCCATTACGCTTGGCAGCCTGCAACGGGCGACCGCGATGGTTGGGCGGCACGTAAGGATTGAACTGGTGTAGGGAAGGAATCCGTCCTTCCATCAGGCGGACAGCGGTAGAACTTCCCGTTCAATCTGTTTTCTAAGGGCATCCTCGGCCACGGCCAAATCGTATTTTGATTGGAGGTTCATCCACATCTGGGCGGAAGTGCCGAAATAGCGGCCAAGCCGCAACGCCGTATCGCCTGTAACGCTCCTCTGGCCCTTCAGGATGAATCCAATCCGGTTCGGAGGAACGCGTAGAGCCAAAGCGACGGCGTTTGGCGTGAGGCCGGCTTCGTGGAGCAAGTCCTGCAGGACCTCGCCGGGATGAATGGGCGGCAACCTTTTCTCTTTCGTGTGGGCCATGTACACTGCCTCCAAAGCTCTTCTAATGATAATCCACGATTTCAACGTCGTGCGAATCCCCGTCCCGCCAGGCAAAACAAATCCGGAACTGATCGTTGATCCGAATACTGTACTGGCCCCGCCGATCTCCCTTAAGCGCTTCCAGCCTGAGGCCGGGCAGACGGAGATCGTCGAGGGAGGTCGCTGCGTCCAGAAGTTCCAGCCGGATGCGCGCTGACTTTTCAATCGACTGAAATCTTCGGCTAAACTGCCGATCCAAAAGCCGGAAGACATCCTTGTCCCGGCAGGAACGGATCATATGCTGTATATATTACAACATTCGTTATGGCCACCGCGATCGACTGCGGAGATCAGGCGGGCGGCTATAATGTTAGGCAGGACGGTGTGATCGCATGGCGAAGGAACGCGAATCCATATTCACAGACAATATACACATCTGTCAAGACTGGTCGCATATCACGAGCGAATTTGACTATTTTATTAAACCAATCGCGAACTCAGATAACCTGCAAGGATGGATATTTCGCGGACACAAGCGAGAAGGCTACCCGCTGGAACCGTCAATCGAGCGGGCCTACGGTTGCAGAGAATGGGATTGGGCTGAGGACAAGGTCCTGAAAGAATTCCAGTCGAAGGCCGCATTGCACATGGATCCAAGTCGGCTGCCACCGAGAACGCGCGAACATAAGCTAGACTGGCTTGCAGTCATGCAGCATTACGGAGCGCCTACGCGGCTCCTCGATTTCACGTACTCGCCGTATGTGGCGTTGTATTTCGCCCTGCGCAATCGAGAAGAGAATGAATCGAAGTATGCCGAAGTGTGGGGCATCTATGCCGACGCCCTCATGGAACGTGCCTATCAGGTGAGCCGCGAGGCAGATGAAAAAGAAGGAGCACGCGAACGCGAGGGATTGCCCAAGCCGAGGGGTGGCAAGGCCGGTTTTGCATCTGAAGATATCGAGTCATCTCTCCAGGCGGCGCAGCGCGCGGAAGAGCATCGGGAAAATCTGGTTCGTAACGCACTAAGTCCTTGCCGCGACTATATTCGGAGGGAGCACTACAATTGCAACGGATTTGTCGCAGTAGCACAACCGACGACCCATAATCCACGGCTCGCGAGCCAGCAAGGAGCATTTCTCTTCAATGGCGCAGAATCCGGATCGTTCGAAGAATCGCTGAAACTCATGATGAACGAAGTCAGCGTGTGTTGGTATAAGCGTTTCCGAGTGCCGGCTACGCAACTTTGGAATATTGAAGAACAAATCTTCAATTTCAACATACATGACCTGTCGCTATTTCCCGACACCGAGGCGTTAGCCGGCTTTGTCAAGCAGAAATTACGGCTGGGGCTTCAATGAAAATTATGCGACTCCGCCGCCGCGCCCGCCGGCAGCGCCTCCACCCGCCCCACCTTCACTGAAATCACCCCATCCTGATTCTGCAGCACGCCGTCGATCAATAGAAACGGCTCGCCCACCACCACCAACTTATAGCGGTCATAAGTGGCCGGCGTGATGATAGCGTTCATCACGCCAGTCTCGTCTTCCATGCTTAGGAACACGAAGCCTTTTGCCGTGCCGGGCCGCTGCCGCACGATCACCGATCCCGCAATGCGCACTAACCGGCCACTCGGAACGCGCGCGAGATGCGCGGCCGGAGTCACTCCCAACGCCTGCATCTCCATCCGCCGGTAAGCCATGGGGTGCCGGCCGATAGTTACTCCCGTGCCTCGGAAATCGGATGTCAACCGTTCTTCGACGGTCATGCGCGCCAGCGGGGAGGTTACTTCGACAGCTTCCTGTTGCTCTAACAGCGGACCTACCGGCCGCACGGCGCGCTCTGCTATCCACAACGCGTCGCGACGGTGGATTTGTTGCAGCGGATTCAGCGCGCCTACTTCGGCTAACATTTTCATTTCGTCTTTACGCAGTTCGGGGACGCGGAGGGCCAGATCGTCTACGCTGGTGAAGGGCTGCACTGTTCGCGCGCGTACGATGGCTTCGGCTACGGGTTGGCGCATGCCCCGGACGTAGCGAAATCCGAGGCGTAGGGCAAGCGGCCTGCGAGGCCGCTGCAGGCTGCGAGCCTGCCCCACAATTGGTTCTAACGTGCAGGGCCAGTCGGATTTGGTTATATCTACGGGCAGGACTCGCAGACCGTGGCGTTGCGCGTCTTTTATGAGAATAGATGGGTGGTAGAAGCCCATCGGTTGGTTGTTCAACAATGCCGCAGTGAACGCCGCAAGATAATGACACTTCAAATAGGCGCTGGCATACGCGATCATCGCGAAACTGGCCGCGTGCGATTCCGGAAATCCGTACAGCGCGAACGAGGTAATGGACAGCACGATCTGGTCCTGCACCGCGCCGCGTATGCCGTTGCGGTCCATGCCCTCGCGCAGCTTCGTCTCGATTTCTTTCATGCGCTTTTCCGAACGCTTGAAACCCATCGCGCGCCGCAACTCCTCCGCCTGCCCGCCCGTGAACCCCGCCGCGATCATGGCCACGCGCAGCAACTGCTCCTGAAACAGCGGCACGCCCAGCGTCCGCTGCAGCACCGGCTCGAGCGATGGATGCAGACAGTCGGCCCGTTCGCGCCCCTGCCGCCGCCGCAAATAAGGATGCACCATCTTGCCCACGATCGGTCCCGGCCGGATGATGGCCACTTGCACCACGATGTCGTAAAAACGCGCCGGGCGTAGCCGCGGCAGGCACGACATCTGCGCGCGGCTCTCCACCTGGAACATCCCGATGGTGTCCGCCTTTTGCAGCGCGCCATACACCGCCGGATCGTCCGCCGGAAGGTGCGCCAGGTCCACCTCTTCGCCGTACGATTCGCGGATGTGCTCCAGGCACTCCTCGATGGCCGCCAGCATTCCCAGCCCCAACAGATCCACCTTGACGATGCCCATGTCCGCGCAGTCTTCCTTGTCCCACTGCACCACCACGCGGCCCGGCATGGTGGCCGGTTCCAGCGGCACCACCGAATCCAGTTGCCCCTGGCAGATCACCATGCCGCCGGAATGCTGACCCAAGTGCCGCGGCAGATCCTGCACGGCCTGGTACAGCTCCAGGAATTTGCGTATGCGCGGATTCTTCAGGTCCAGGCCGGCGTCGCTGAAATGCCGCTCCGGCGTGTCGCTCGCGTCCTTCCATTCCCATGCGCGCACCAGGCTCGACAGGCGATCCAGCGTCACCAACTCGAAGCCCAGCGCCTTGCCCACCTCGCGCGCCGCCGATTTCCCGCGATAGGTGATCACGTTGGCCGTCATGGCCGCGCCCAGCCTGCCGTAGCGCTCGTAGACATACTGGATGGCGCGCTCGCGCTGATCGCCGCTGGGCAAATCCAGGTCGATATCCGGCCATTCGCCGCGTTCTTCGGAGAGGAAGCGCTCGAACAGCAGGTCCATGCCGACCGGGTCCACTGCCGTGATCCCCAGCGCGTAACACACCGCGCTATTGGCCGCCGAACCGCGCCCCTGCGCCAGGATGCCGTGGTCGCGGCAGAAATTCACGATGTCCCAGACGATCAGGAAATAGCCGGGCAGTGCCAGCTTTTCGATCAACGCCAGCTCGCGCTCGATCTGCCGGCGCGCTTTGTCGTGATACGGATGATAGCGCCGCCGCGCGCCTTCATCCGTTCGCTTGCGCAGGAACGAATCCATGGTCTCGCCTTCCGGCACCGGATAGCGTGGAAATTCGTAGCCCAGATCCGCCAGCGTGAATGCGAGGCGCGACGAAATCTCTCCGGTATGCGCGATGGCTTCCGGCAGGTCCGCGAACAGCCGCGCCATCTCCGCGCCGGACTTCACATAGCGCTCCGCGTTGGGCGTGAGCAGACGTCCGGCGGTTTTGAGCGTCGTTTTTTCGCGTACGCAGGTGAGCACGTCCAGCACTTCCCGTTGTTGCGGCTGGGCGTAGCACACGCCGTTGGTGGCCACCAGCGGAATGCCCAGACTGCGCGCCTTTTCGACGATAGCCTGGTTGCGGGCTTCCTCATGGCGGTCCATGTGCCGCTGCAATTCGGCATAGAGATTCCCTTTGCCGAAAATGCCGGCCAGCGTTTTGTCGATCTCCGGCGTGATGCAGATCAGCCCCTGCGCGAACTCCGCGATTTCTTCCAGCGTGGCGGCGCCTTCGCCCTTCTTGGCGCGCAATTTCATGCGCGTGACCAGCCGGCACAGGTTCCGGTAGCCTTCGCGGTTTTCGCACAGCAGCGGATAACGCTGGCCGTTGGTGCACGTGATTTCGGAGCCGATATGCGCGCGCATCCCCGTTTTTTTCGCCGCCATGTGAAAGCGCGGCGCACCGTACACGCCATCGCGATCGAGCAGGGCCATGGCCGGAATGCCCAGGTCCGCGCAAGCGGAAACCAGATCCTCGGGTACGGATGCGCCTTGCAGAAAACTGAAGGCCGACCGCGCATGTAGCTCCACATAAGCTTCAGGCATAATTGTGGGGCAGGCTCGCAGCCTGCGGCGGCCTCGTAGGCCGCCTGCTCCTAGTCATAACAACCCTCCAAAAACCACCTCCCCTGCTCGCAATAAATCCTATAAATCCCCCCGTCGCTAATCGCCACATCCCACTCATCGCGAGCCCAAGGATCCGCAGTCCACCAATCTCCCGAGGTGCGCCAAGGCCCAGCAGCCGCGGTCACGTGTCCGCGTACGCCCTCCGCCTGCACATGCACCGGCTGCCCGGAGGCCATCTGCACGCGAGCCGCCCGCGCCGGCCGTATCGCCCGCATGACCATCGTCGTGTCGCCGCGTCGCCGCGTCGCCGTGTCGCCGTGTCGGCGCATTTCGAATGCTCCCGGGCGATGGGTGTCGAGCAGGACCGGGGACCCTACGTTCGCTTCGCCTACCAATGACTTCAAACGAGCGAGAGTTAGCTCTAGTTTTTCCGGTTCGGGCGAGAGGGGGATGAAGAGACCGGTTTGCGCCGCGCGCGGCTTGGCCGGCTCCGCTTGCAGCCATACCTTTATTACAGGCGCCGGCGGCGGATGCGCGCCCAGATCCAGATCCATCAGCTTCAAAAATGCCTTGGTATCCAGCATGGGAACGGGAAAGCGCAGCGTGCGTGCATGCTCGCCGCGATTTTCCAGCTTCAACCGCAACCGCAATTCATTGGTGGCCAGGCCGCGCGATGCCAGGCGCGCGCGCAGACCGTTCAACAACTGCGCCAGCACGAACATCAGCGGTTCCAGCAGTTCCACCGGATATTCCAGTTCCGCCTCTTCTTCAAAATGGAGCGGCTCCTCCACGGGAACCAGCGGCCGGCCGCCCACGCCGCGCGCCAGTTTATGCAAGCGCAACCCTTCCGGGCCCAGCCGCTCCGCCAGGCCCAACTCCGGCAGCGTGGCCAACTCGCGGAACCGCCGTATGCCCCAGCGCTCCAGCGTCTCCAACATTTCCGGCGTGGGACCCAGCACCGTGAGCGGCAGGCTGCCCAGATATTTGGCTTCATCGCCGTAAGGAATCACATTCACGCCCGCAAACCCGCGCGCCGCATGCACCGCCGTATCCAAATTCGCCGCGATCGCCACGCTGGCTTGCAAGCCTCGCTCCACGGCGCGTCGGGCGATGGCTGCCGCGATTTGCTGCGGCAGGCCGTGGATGCGCTCCAGCCCATCTGCATCCAGCGCAACTGTGTCCGCGGCGGTCTGCTCCACAAGCGGCGAAAATTCCTGCGCCAGCCGCAACAGCTTTTCGGAGTCGCCAGGAGCGCCATGGATTGCCGCAAACATAACTCGTTACAAGGTGGGGCAGGACTCAAGCCAGCGGCCGGTCTTGCAAAAAAGATGCGCGCCGGCCTGGCGGGTCCTGGAGGACCCGCGCAGACCTAGAAGTCTGCCCCACAAAACATAACTCCCTACCAGCGCGATTCAAAAGATGCCACCATCGCCGGCACGGGCTTGCGCCGGTCCACATGCACCCGTATACCGCGCAGCAATGTGGGGCAGGACTCCAGTCCTGCGCGGGTCCTCCAGGACCCGCCTGCGTTTGCGCCCGACCAAACCGCCCCCTCACGCCGCACCTCCAGCGTGAGCGAAGCGCAGGTCTTGGCATTTGGCTGCTGCTCCACCACCAGCAAGACCGTGGGCGTGTGCTCCACGGCGCGGCGCAGGCGGAACCAGGAGGTCATCGAAATGCGCCGCGCGCTCACGGCGGCGGTGTCGGCCAGATCCATCACCACCATGCCGAATCCGCCGCCCTGCACCAGCAGATCCGCGGCTTTCAAGGCGTGCTCGGCATTGCCGCCGCAGCGTACCCACAGCAGCCGCTCCAGCCGTACGCCGGCCGCCGCGGCAGATGCCGGATCGAAAGCGTCGCTCGTATCCACCAGCGCGCATACATCCTCGCGGCTGGTGGACTGCGCCAGAGCCGCCAGCATCAGGCTGGTCCGCCCCGAGGATGCCGGCCCATAAACTTCGGTCATGCACCCCTGTGGCAGGCCGCCGGCCATGGCATCCACCTGCGCCAAGCCAGTGGGACAGACCTCCGCAAAGCCTACCTTGAATTCGAAATCCCGGCCCAGCGCCACGGCTCCCATATTCGCCTTTTATTCGCCTTCACTCTAATTTTGCAGGATGGCGGGCCCGGTGTCAAGGGGCGGAGTACGGCCTTAAACTAAGCCGTCGCAGCGTCATTGTTTGCGTTAGTGACGGGAATATCTGGCCGGAGTTGACCACCGTTGGCACGGCCGATGGTGTTGGACATTTATGGCTTGACAGAGTAACCATAAGTGGTTACCATTTGAATGGTGAAGGCGAGCGAGTTTAGACGCTGGCTGAAGAAACAGGGATGCACGTTCGTGGAGGAATCTCGACATACTCGGATCGTTCTCGGCGCAAAAATGTCGCGCATGCCCCGTCATCCAGCGAAGGAAATCAAAACGGGCACATTGCAAAGCATTCTGAAAGATCTCGATTTGAAAATGTGAGGACTTAAATGGAACCCTACCTGGCATTATTCGAACCCGACCACAAGGCCGGCGGATACGTCGTGACGTTCCCGGATTTTGGCTACGGCGTGACGCAGGGCGAAACCGATGAGGAAGCCATGGAGATGGCGCAAGATCTATTGATGCTTACGATCGGTGACTATATTAGGGAATCTAAACCCCTACCCATGCCCAGGCGCCACCGCGACTCGAAGTTCCGTTCTGTGGCGTTGCCGGCCTTGCAAGCCGCGAAAGTCGATCTGTACGGTACATTTCTGGAGTCGGGTCTGAAGAAGGCGGAACTTGCCCGTCGGATCGGGATTCCGAAGACCCACGTCGAACGCTTATTTTCTCTCCGGCACCACTCCCGCCTGAATCGGATCGAATCGGCATTTGCCGCGCTCGGCAAGCGTTTGCACGTCGAAGCGCGGAACGCGGCTTGAGGTCCGGATAGCCAGTGCTTAATTGTATTAAAACATTTCTGTATTCTAACGTTTGTGATGCCCCGGCACAGCCCCTTTGCACTCCTGCGATAAAGCGGGCTTGATTTTCGAGCATTCGATTGACAGCCTCTTTCACCAACTGCTCGGGGGCGGTCCCTTTATGGTTGGCGATTTGCGAAAGCTGCGCTTCCTGCTCCGGGGTGAAATGAACTTCCATACGCTTTTAGGGTAAAGGCCGCGGTCGCTTCTGTCAACGGACGTTTGATGGTGTGGGGCAGGACTCCAGTCCTGCGCGGGTCCTCCAGGACCCGCCCCTGGCGATTGTCCAATTGATAGGCCTCGTGGGGCGGTGCCATGCAGTGCCAAGCCGGCTTCTGGAGATTTACCATTTCAGTTGAGTAGCCCTCGTGGCGCACGCCCCCGGCGTGCCGTGTCGGCACTTCTGCCGACACAGGCGAGCTACGCTCGCCTGCGCTGACAAGAGTGTCAGCGCGGCAGGCATGTGTGCCTGCGCCACGAGGGCCGATCCACTGAAAATGGCCAAACTCCACCGGCGGCGCTAAAGCCCGCCCAGCGCGGGTTCTCCAGAACCCGCCCTCTTAGTCGCTTTGGCTTGCGTTCGCTCGCGCCTGTCTCTTTTCAATGCCCAGGATGGCGTTCTTAGCCGCCCGCGAGACATCCAATGCGGGCATCAATCCGAACCCGCGGCCGCGCGTGCCCACCGGATCGCTTTTGGCGGCCAATTCGCGCAGGCGGGGCAGATCGCCTGCATCGCCGCACTCTCCCACAATCAGCAGCGCGATCAGCTTGCTGGCGGGATCCCTGCCCAACAGCAGCTTGCGCGCCACCGGCAGCGCGGCAGGCTCATCGAACCGCGCCGCGCGGCTGAGGGCGGCCACTCCCACGGCTCCGCCGTCCGCCGCCAGGTCCAGCAGATAGGGCAGCACGGCGCGGTCATGATATAGGCCCAGCCCCATGACGGCGTTGGTCGCGACCAGCACATTCGGATCGTGCGCCGCCTTTACCAGCGCCTCGATCAACTCGGGCTTTTCAAACGATCCCAGCTCCCGGGCGGCCGCCGCGCGGACTTCCGGTTCCGGCGCGGCGAGGGCGCTCTTAAGCTCGTCCAACGCACCCGCCTCCCGCAGGTTGCGCGCCGCGCAGGCCCGCACCACCTCGCTGGCCAAAGCGCCGCGCATGGCCGCCACCACCTCTTGCGAGCGGTTGCCGCGCAGCGCGAAGCAGGCGTTGTTGCGCTGCGCCACGGTCAACTTTTCGTCGAGCATGCGGCCTACCGGATCGTCGGACGCCGCCAGCGCGCCGGCGCAAAATAAAAACAAGCCCAAACGTTTCATTGTGCGATCTCCTTCAAGGCGGCTTCGGCCAGTGGCGCCTGGCGCGGATCGAAGCGCGCGTTCAGCGCCAGCGCCCTTTCCAAATGCTTGCGCGCCTGGTCCGTCTGGCCGAGCGCGCGCTCGATCATCCCCGCGTGATAGTAAAACGCCGGCTCTGGCGTACCCAGTTCCAGGGCCTTTTCCTTCGCCTTGCCGGCTTCTTCGTATTTCTTGTTCTTGTAGAGCGCCCACGCCAGCGCATCGTAAGTGTAAATGTCCCGCCGGCCGCTCAATTCCCGTTCGACCAGCGCCAGCGCGCGATCCAGCTTGCGATCGCGATCCGCGTAGGCCATGGCCAGATTCCGGTTCACATTCAGCCCGCTGGCCTGCTCCATCTTGTCGATCATGTCCACCATCTCCGCCTGCTTGCGAGCTTCTTCCGCCTGGCCGGCGCGCGCGTAAAGATCCTGCAATGCGCCCGCATATTCCACCAGCGGCACTGCGGATTGCGCCCGCTTATAACTGTCGATCGCTTCCGTAATTTTTCCCTGCGCGGCGTATGCGCGCCCCAATCCCGCATGCGCCGGATAGTAGCCCGGAAAGGCCCGCAGGGCGGACAGGTAGGCCCGCTCGGCGTCGCTCACCTGCCCAATCTTGAAGTACATGTTCCCCAAATCCACGTCGCACCATGCCACGTTTTCCATGGACCGGCTGCCCGCGCCGATGGCCCGTTTCATCACTTCGATGGCGCCTGGGGCATCGCCGGACACGAAGCGGTAATACGATGCGCGATTGTAGCTGGATAGGTCCGGCCGCATGTTGACCATGCGCTGATAGGCCTCGGCGGCCTTGTCATACTGGCCCAATTCCATCAGCGAATCGCCCAACGTGCCCCAGTTCCAGGGATCTTCCGGTGAACTGGCGATCAATGCACGCGAATACTCCGCCACTTTGGTGAAATTGTGGCGCTCTAATTCGATCTGGCTGCGCAGCCGCAGCGCCTCGTAATCCGCGCCGTCGGCGGAGAGCACCGCCTCCACAATTTTCGAAGCGCGATCCAGATAGCCGGGATCCATGGTCTCGCGCATCTTCTGGATGAAGGCGCCGGCCAGCAGGTCTTGATAGTGGAAATCGCCCGGCTTGTAGTTGACCAGGGTCTCGTACATCTTGATGCGTTCGTCGGTCGCCATGCGCGCCACCGAGTCCGCCATGGCGCGGTCGTTGAACGCCTGCAACAAGCGGTCGGGCTCATTCACCTGCGCCCACGCGCCGCAGCCCAGAAACAAGAATATGATCGTTCGCATTGGTTGAATCCTCAAAACGTGGGGCGGGACTCCAGCGGGTCCTGGAGGACCCGCGCAGACCTGGAGGTCCGCCCCACAAGATTACTGCCCGGTAGGCATTCCCCGGCCGTTGGTGCCGTTCTCCTGGCTATGCAAATAGCCGGCATGCGGCGGTGCATGGAACGGGAACCGGTCGAGCAGCGGCACGTCGTTGGAGTTTACCCCGTCCCCCAACTCGTTGTTCGGCGCCACGTCAAACCCCGAAACCAACACGCCCGCGGCGGCGCGCATCCCGATATCCACCACATCGTCGCCCGGCCGGCGCCCGCCAAACGGCCATCCGGCATTGTCGCCGCCCAGTGGACCCAGCCGGCTCTGCTGCGCGTTGGGTATCCCCGGAATCGTCAGATCGATGCGCGTGATGTCCGGCACGTAAACGCTCAACAGGTCGTTGCGCGGCGCAGGCGGCACGTTGAGCATGAACACGCCCTTCAACACCGCACTCACGAAGAACGGATCGGCGATCAGCGGCGCGAACTGCTGGTCGACCGACGGAGCGCTGCGGTTCCAGTAATCCTTCATTCCCAGCGGAATCAACAACTCGACGGTCAGCGGGTTACCCACCCGGTCGATCTGCACATAGTCGCCGAATTGCACCGGATCGTTGGGGCTTTGCCGCACCGTTACCTGCTGCCGCAAAGTGGTGGCCCAGCCGGCGATGTGCGCGTTGGTGTCCGTGGTGTTCGTCGGAATCGAGCCGTTCGCCGTCAGCATGTTGATCGGCACTTCCACCGCGATCAGGCTGATGTTGTAGCCGGCAAAGCCGTCGACGGCGTTGGGATACGCGGCCCCCGGGCCCTGATCCGCGGCGCCGGCCAACACCGGCGCGGGAGCGCGGAAATTGAGGTAATCGAAGGTGGCGCCGCTATCGAAATAGAAAGCGTCGTCGCGCGGGCCGGCAAACACGCGCATGCCGTTGGCCAGCGTAAATATGGAAGGCTGGCCGAGGTTCGTTTCATAGCTCGGCGTGCCCTTCGGCCCGGTGTTCGGCGGGGCCACCGAAAGCACGTGGCCGTTCACGTCCGTATCGAAAAAGCTGGCAGTGCCCGTGGCCAGGTTCCGGACCACCACGACATACGTCTCTTTCAGAAAAATACCTGGGTCGTCGATGCTCGTGATCTGGCCCAAATACGATATGAAAGGCGCATTCGGCGTGATCTGGTCGACAAAGACGAAATCGATTTGCATGTCCGGATTGCCATCCAAACCGCGTGCATTGTTGACGTTGAACCGGTATAGGACGCTATTGGAAAACTTGTAATAGCTGGGCCCGTTGTCCGGATTCTGAAATCCTTGAACGCTCATGCTCATCACGACGTCGTTGGTATGGCCTTGCTCCCAACTGCGAAAGATGTAGAAATCGTTCAGGTTGGCTGTTTGATCTTCCAGCAGCAGCGGGCCGTTGCGATGGCTGGCGGCGAAAGCCCCGGATGCCACCAACAGAACGGACGCAGCTACTCTGTAGGTTGTTACTCGCATGCTTCCCTCCTTAATTGAAGTTTCGACTTCAAGGGGTATACGAGGGGGCGGTGCGATTTGGATTTAGAGGGGGGACGAGGCCCGGTGGCGATGTGCACCCGGCGCGCCAGCCAGCGGCCTTCCAGGTCAGGGGCATTCCCGTGGCCGGGGCGGAATTGCCGCCCACCAGGCTAAGTGACAAACCCAGGTTATGCGGAGCCCATCACCACGGTGTGCGGACTCCTGGGAATAGGGTGCGCGGTAATGCTGCCGAAGCCCGCATCCCGATACATCGTCTCCAGTTCGCGAAACGTGTAGGCATCGCCCGCGGGGGTGCTGGCCAACATGGTCATGCTGAAGGCCGCTGCCATGGGCGGGGTAATGCGGTCTTCGTTCGGCACGAATTCCAACGTCGCCGCACGGCCGCCGGGCTGCAGCGACGCGCGCACTTTGCGCAATAGACCGACGCAGGTGGGTGCATCGAAGTGGTGCAGGAAATTCGTGAGCAGGACGATGCCGTAAGGTCCGCCATACTCGACCTCGAACGCGCTGCCCGGCAGCAGATGGTACCGGCCGTCCACGCCGGCCTTGCGCGCATTGCCGCGCGCCACCTCCAGCACGGCCGCCCAATCGAGCGCGGTGACCTGCGCTTCCGGATTCAGTTTGGCCACCTCGATGCCGAACAGGCCGTGGCCGGCGGCGATATCCAGCACGCGCAACGGTCCGGATAGCCCGTCGAGCACGATGCCGCCCAGCGGTCCAGCCATGGGCGCCATCATGGGCGCCATGCTGTGTGCGAACTCTACCCAGACGGGATTCTCCGGTTCGACCGAACCATCTCCGGGAAGCACGGTATGGCCGCTGCGGACAATGTCCGCCAAGCGCAGGAAGGGTTCGGAAAACGCTGGGTGGCCGAGGAACCGCGATATGGAAGCGATGGACGCGGGCGATCGGGGATCCAGAAACACCGCGCTCGTCGGTGTATGCCGGTAATGGCCGTCTTCCTTGGCCAGCAAGCCAAGGATAGTGAGGTAATCGCATAGAATGCGGATGCCGCGCGGAGAGGCGCCGCACTGCCGCGCCAACGAGGCGGCGTCGCCCGGCCCTTCGCCGACCGCGCGAAAGAGGTCCAATTCGATGGCCGCGCGCAAGGCCGCGGTGCGTTGGTACGCGTTCAGGGTTTCAAAGATCAGTTCGGGCGAAGGCTCGCCGGCGTTTTTGGGGGTCATGCCTGTGTCTCTAGTTGGCTTTCCGCCTGATGGGGCATGTGGAATTGATATCCGACGCAAGGTTCCGTCAATATATAGCGCGGCTTGGCGGGCTCCGGTTCGATCTTCTTGCGAAGTTGATTGATGAATACGCGCAAATACACCACCTCGTTGCCGTAGTCCGGCCCCCACACCGCCTGCAGCAGGCGGCGATGCGGAATGGGCGTATTGGGGTTGGCCGCCAGATACTGCAAGAGGTCGAACTCGGTGCGGGTCAAACGGATTTCGTGGCCTCCCACAATCACGCGGCGGGCGGCGAAGTGGATTTGCAGGCCGCAGGTTTCGAGCAGCGGAGGCGCGGATTCCGGAGCCAGCGGCGAGCGGCGCAACCCGGCACGGATACGCGCCAGCAGTTCCTGCATGCTGAACGGTTTGGTCACGTAGTCGTCGGCGCCGGCATCCAGGGCGCCGATCTTTTCCTTTTCCATATCGCGGACCGACAGGATGATAATGGCCAGATCCCAGCCGGCGCGAATCGCACGGCAGGCTTCCAGGCCGCCCATGCCGGGCATCGCCAGATCCAGCAACACCAGATCGTGCCGGTTGCGGCGCAGCACGTCCAAGGCCTCTTCACCGCTGCTGGCGTCGTTCACCATGTAACCTTGCGCCGCCAGCATCTTGCGCATCACGCGCCGGATTTGCAAGTCGTCGTCGACCACCAGGATTTTGGCTCCGCTCACACGCTGGCCTCCTCATGCGCAAAGGGCAGAGTAAATGAAAATGTGGCGCCTTCGCCGGGCTGGCTCTCCACCCAGACGCGGCCGTCGTGGGCTTCCACCACCTGGCGGGCGATGGGCAGACCCATTCCCATTCCGGTCAGATGGCCGCGCCCTTGCGTTCCCCTGTAATACTTTTCGAATATTTGGCGCTGCTCGTCCGGCGGAATGCCGGGGCCGCGGTCGGAGACGCCGATCACCACCGCGGTATCCCCGGCGCGCGCGCGCACCGTGATGGGCGCGCCGGGCTGCGCATACTTCAGGGCATTGCCGGCGATCTCCCGGATCACCAGGCGGATGAGTCCGGCGTCGGCGGAAACCGGTGGCAGGCCCTGCGGCAAATCGATTTCGACTTGGGAACCGTTGGCCATCTGTTTCTCCAGGGCCGAGTAGACCAGGTCCTCTACCGTGTGCGTCTGCTTGTCGAGGTCCACGTGGCCGGCCTCGATGCGCGCCATTTGGATGGCTTCGGTCATCATGGCGCTGAGGCGGCTGCTCTCCTCGTTCATGATTTCGAGCCATTCCCGCTGATCGCGGCCCGGCGACTCCGCCAGCATGGCTTGCACGCCTGCGCGGATGGAGGTGAGCGGCGTCTGAAACTCATGCGCCAGGGCGTCCAGCAGCATGGACTTCAGTTCCTGATGACGCCGCGCCCCGTCGGCCTGCGCGGCGGCCTCCTGCTTGCGAACCCGATCCATGGCTAAGGCTACCAGATTGGCGATCGACTGCATAGCCGGCGCCGAAATCGCAGCTTTGGCAAATCCCAGGCTACCGACGGCACTGGCGCCCAAATGCACCGGGACCAGGGCCGTATTCCCGGAGGCCGCCCGCGGCGAATCGGTAGAGGCGGCCGTCTCGATCAACGCGGCATCCGAGATTTCCGCAACGGCTCCGGCGCGATGGACGTGTCCGGAAAGCCCGTCAAAGAAAGCCACGCCGGGACAACCGAAGATCGCCGCCACTTGTCCGGGAATGCCCTGGGCCAAAGCGGTTGCCGCGCTGGCTTGCATCAATCTGCAACTCAGGGCGTACATGCGCTCGATCTCGCTCTGCCGTTGAGTAGCTTCCAGGGCCCGCTTCCTGAGTCTTGCAGACAGTTGGCTGACCAGGAACGAAGTAATCAAAAAAGTGCACCAAGCTACCCAGTTTTGTGGATCGTCGATGCCCAGCGCCGGCACCGGCGGCATGAAGTAGTAGTCCAGGCACAGCATGCTATAGATGGAGGCCAGCATGGCTTCCGGCAGGCCCCACAGCATGGCCGCTCCCAACACGAACAGCAAGTAAGTCAACGCCGCCGTGGTGCTGTTGGCGTGGATGGTGTAATGATAGAGCGTGGACACGCCCGTCAAGCCCGCACCCATGATGGCAATGCGGAGGATTAGCCGGGTCCAGGTTCGTTTTCGCATGCTTCGGAGGGGCAGTCTTCAGCCTGCCGGGACTTTCGCCACTTGGCGGCTACAGGCCATTATAGCCGCCGCTCGACTGCCGCGTGTGCGCGCCGGGTGGCATCCGCAAAAAGCCTTGACACGACCGTAATAATCCGGTCATACTAGTTCACTCCCCACTCTTCAGAATTTGCGTTGCAGGGGGAGAATACTACATCGCCACTCCGGGGAGTGGCAGGAAAGGGAGTGCCCATGCCATCCAGGAGAATGCTGCTCGCGGCGGCCGTTTGTTTGCTTGTGTTTCTCTCGTGTCCGGTTCTTTATGGCCAGGCCACCGGGATCGTTTCGGGCACCGTAACCGACGCCACGGGTTCCGCGGTGGTGGGGGCGAAGGTGGCGGTCACTGCACCTTCCCTGGGCGTCACGCGCGTTTCCACGACCGACGAATCGGGGCATTATCTGGCGCCGCTGTTGCCCGTCGCCACCTTCACGGTCCATGTGGAATTCGCCGGTTTTCAGCCGGCCGAGCAAAGGGACGTGCGGCTGCAAGTGGACGAACATCGCGAGGTGGATTTCAGGCTGGTGCCGGCGTCGGTGAAGGAGACCGTCGAGGTGACCGCGACCGCTGTGGCTGTGGAGACCGCCAACCCCACGCTGGGCCAGGTGATCACTTCCCAGCAGGTGGCCGAGCTTCCACTGAACGGCCGCGACTTTGTGCAGTTGGCTACGCTGACTCCCGGCACGATCACGGAAACCAACCCGAGCAGTTTCTTCAATGGCGGCCCCAGCAGTGAGGTGGCGGCGCGCGGATCGTTTTCGCTGTCGGTGGGCGGATCCCGCGCTAACTCCACGGATTGGCTGTACGACGGGAACGACAACAACGAACTGACCGCGGGCGGCATCGCCATTTTGCCCTCGATCGACGCTATCCAGGAATTTAAGGTTTTGACTTACAACTACTCCGCGGAATATGGGACGCGCGCGGGACCGACCGTTTTGGTTACGACTAAGTCGGGGTCCAACGACTTTCACGGGTCGCTGTTCGAATTCTTCCGCAACACGGATTTGGACGCGCGCAGTTTCTTCGCCAGCTACACCGAACAATTCAATTTGAATCAGTTCGGCGGCTCGCTGGGCGGACCGATTCAGAAGGACAAGACGTTCTTCTTCGCCGATTATCAGGCCAAGATGCAGCGGCACGGGATTCCGTTCGTGGGTCTGGTTCCTACCGCCGCGATGCGCAACGGCGATTTCACCGACGATGCATTCGGGAATCCGAACTCAACGGTTCTGACCAATCCCTACATGACAGGCGCGCCCGATCCGCACTTCCAGTGCGACAGCGCAGGCAGTCCCATGCCGGTGGCGGCTAACGGCAGCCAGCCGATGGGTGTCGACTGCAATAAGATTCCGGCCGGCCTGATCAACCCGATCGGACAGTCGATGATCAATCTGTATCCTTTACCCAACGCCAACAACGCGGCGCTCGGTTACAACTATGTGAACGAGCCTGTGAGAAAACTCAACGAAGGGGAGTTCGACATCCGGCTGGACCACAATTTCTCCGCCAGGGACACCATGTTCGCGCGCTTCAGCTACGATCAGGCGGTTTCGTTCGTGCCGGGCGGCTCGCCGGGATTTGCCGAACAGGGCGCCTTCGCCAGCACGGAGAACATCACCAATCACGGGCGCAATGCCGCGCTTTCGGAGACGCACATTTTCTCCGAGCGGACGGTCAATCAATTCTCCATTGGATTCAACCGAATCAGCAACTATTTCACATCCTTTGGCAGCGGCACATGCGAAGCCAACCAACTCGGCATTCCGGGCGCCAATCTGGGAGGCATTAGTTGCGGGTTGACGTCCACGGAGTTGAGCGGCTACTGGTCGTTGGGCGACCGCGGATATTCGCCATTTCAGGGCGCCACCAACGTCTTCTCGATTTCCGACTCGTTCGACATGGTGCGCGGCAAACACGACATCAGAATTGGCGGCAACATACGCGCCAACGAGTTGAATGTCCTGGCCGTCGGCTTCCAGGACGGATTTTGGGACATCACCGGCGATTGGGGCGGAGACCCCGCCGCGTCGCTGTTGATGGGCTTCACCGATCTGGCCATCCACGATCAAACGTTCACCGGCGATGTTACCGGGCGGCGCTGGAAAATGTACCGTCCGTTTGTGCAGGACGATTGGCGCGTGAGTAAGGATCTGACATTAAATCTGGGATTGGCTTGGGCCATCGTTACACCTGAAAGCGAAGCCTTCAACCGCCAGGCGAATTTCGCCCTGGACAGCCAGACTTTCCTGATCCCGGGGCAAAACGCCGGTAAGTATGCAGGCGTCAAGATGGACTGGACGGCTCTCGAACCGCGCATTGGCTTGGCCTGGAAACCTTGGGGCAGTCAGACTACGGTTTTACGCGGAGGCTATGCGATCTATCATGATTCCTCCTGGAACATGGGCGCCCAGGGCTTATGGCAAAACCCGCCCTTTTCCTACGAGTCCGATGCATTTGCTTTTGGCGGCGGATGTCCATTCGCCACTTCCGCCTGCGCCACCACCTACGGCCAGACGCCTTACCCCGCCATTTCCCTGTCGCAAGGCTTTCCGATTGTCACCTCGGCACCGCCGCCGGGGGATTTCACGGGTACGATCAATTCGATGAACCCCAACTTCAAGCAGGGTATGGTGCAACAGTTCAACGTGAACGTGGAACACCAACTGCCCGGGCAGGTGTTGTTGACCGCCGGATACGCGGGGTCCCGCGCTTCCCACATTCTGGTGTATGGCAATAACTTGAATGTGGGATCTCCCTCCGCGTGCGGCATGGTCGCCGGATACACCCTGGGTTGCGGACCGGGCGGATCGGCCTTCGGCGTTCCCGAGACAAACTTCCCTTACTCCACCGTGGATAACATGACCGACGACGGGAGGGCTCATTACAATTCGCTTCAAATCAAGGCTGAAACCAAGAGCTCCCGGCATGGTCTCTATGCGCTGATTGGCTATACCTATTCAAGAAACCACGACACGGGATACACCGATGGCTTGGGCAGCAACTTGGGTGCGCCTTACTATCCGCTGCCGGGGTGGCAACAGTTGGATTGGGGTTTGTCTCAAGTCAATCTCAATCACGATTTCACCGCCAGCGTGATATATGAACTGCCGTTCGGCAAGGGTAAGGCGTTCGGCAGCGACTGGAACGGTGCGGTGAATGCGGTCTTGGGTAATTGGGAGGTAACTGCGATCCAGAAGGTCACCTCCGGATTCCCGGTTTTCGTGGTGGCGAACAACGGTTCCGGGGTCAACTTCGAAAACAATGGAAACAGCCTGAATCGCCCAAACCAGGTCTGCAACCCGGTGTTGAGCAACCCGACAATCAGCGAGTATTTCAATGTCAACTGCTTTCAATCCCCGCTCTCCGGCGAACTGGGGAACGCATCCCGGACTCCGCTCTCCGGCCCGGACTTCGTGAATACGGACTTCTCGGCTATCAAGCATTTCCTTCTGCCATGGCGCGAGGGGATGAGGCTCGATTTCCGTGCCGAGGTTTTCAATCTCTTGAACCATCCGCAATTCGGTACGCCTGGCAGCAGCATCTGCGCGGCCTGTCCGCTGCTCGGCGCGCCGGGATTCGGTTCGATCGACACCACGGTGAATAACCCGCGTCTGGTTCAGATTGCGCTTAAGCTACTGTTCTAAAAGCATCGTACTGGCGCTGCTGGCGGCGTCGGTTTGGAGGGCGGCCAATCTTGGCCGCAGCCGCCTTTCAGGCGGCCAGAGCCGGCTGAAAGCCGGCTGTGGGCAGAATTGCCCGCCCTCCAAAACCAAAATGAACCACTACGGATATTTCTGCTATGGTCAAGCGCATCGCGGCCAGGGCTCTACGATATGTTTGTGAATCCGATGACAAAGACAATTAGTTAGTGCGGTGTGCGTAACTCGATCACGAACTGCTGGATTTCGCTTCGTTCGCGCTCGATATCCTGCTGTGACTTCTTCGACATCCGTTGGTAAGTGTCCAATTCCTGGCGGGCCTTGTCCTTTTGCCCAGTGCGCGCGTAGGCTTGGCCCAGGCGATAATGCGGCTCATCGATGCCGGGACTAACTTCGATGGCCTTTAGATATGCGGCGATGGCCTCGGCGTCGTCGTCTTGGCCGGAATAGAGAATTCCCAGTTGCAAGTAAGCCGCGCCCAGACCCGGATCCAGACGGAGGGCCTTTCGCAAAAGCTCCCGCACGCGCGCGGGTGTTTCGGAATCCTCCGCCGGTTTGCGCTGCTTCCACAGAGCCACCGCGTAATAGTAATTGGCCCACGCATTATCGGGGTCAAGGTTCGCGAATCGTGCCAGCCTCTCTGCATAACCCGGCAGCGTGGCGATCTCGGCACTTTGCACCTTGCCTAGAAACAGGTATGGGGCGGGATCGCCGGGATTCAGGTCGCAGGCTTCGAAAAAGCAGCGCGCCGCCCGCTCATAATCGCCGCGCGCGTACCAGGCCGCGGCCAGGCCCAACAACAGCCGCAACGAGTGCGGGAACAGCCGATGTCCCTTTGTGAAAACTTCCGTGGCGGGCTCGGCCGCGCGATGCACCAGCAGCTCAGATCCCCAATCGAACAGATTCGGCTCGTTGGGGTCCATCTCCGCCGCGCGCTGAACCTCGCGCACGGCTTTGAGCGCGTCTCCGCGCTTCTCGGCGGACCCCTGCCGTTCGCCCAATGCCGCGGTCTCTTTCGCCAGCGCTTCAGCCGAGCGCAGCACCGTGTCGGAACCATGGCCGCCGTGGCTGACAGGGTCAATCACGCCTGCCACGATGAAGTTAGGCTCGTCGAAGAAAGCATACTCTACCGTGAGATCGATTTTCTTATTCTCCCGGTCTCCCAGGGTGACCGGAACGGTGGCAGCCTCGCCCGATGCGCCGCCTTCCGCGCGCAGCAGATAGGCGCCGGCGCTAAGTGCGGTGAAACGATAGGCGCCAGACGCGTCCGTGTGTGCCGTGAGAGTTTCGCCCGTCGTCTTTATTTGTAGGTGCACGGTGGCAACGGCAACCGGCCGGCCGTGCGAGTCGCGAACGTAGCCTTCGATCGTCCCCGCATCTTGCGCGCCCGCGGCCATGGCCACTAGCGCGCAAGACAATTGAAAGATCCGTAACTGGCGTATCTTGCGACGAGTGAAGCCCACTTTGAAGCACATTGTAGTCTATTCGTGGGGCAGGACTCCAGTCCTGCGGCCGGCGTTTACGCCGGCCTGTGCTTGTGTGCGGGTCCTGGAGGACCCGCGCAGGACTGGAGTCCTGCCCCACATTACCGCAATTGGTCCACAGCCTGCTGCGCCTGCGGGTGACCCGGATGCTGCTTCAGTAGGTCGCTGAGCACCGCCCGCGCCTTCTCCGGCGCACCCTCCAGAGTGTATACGCGCGCCAGGTTCAGGTATGACTGGTCGAATCCGGGCGCCACGCGAATGCACTCTTCGAACTTGGCAACGGCTTCGTCCCGGCGCTGGGTTCGCAGATAGAGCACGCCCAGATTGTTCAGCGCTTCGGGGTAAGTGGGACGAAGCTGCAAGGCTTTCCGCAGATACTCGTAGGCACGCTCCGGATCGTCGGTTTGCGCAAACACCATCGCCAGGTTGTAATTCGCTTCGGGGTCTTGGGGTCTGGCCGCCAGCGCGCGCGCCAGTGTCTTCCGCGCTTCATCCCAACGCTTTTGCAGGCGGTAAGCGTTCCCAAGATTCTCCAGCGCGATCCAATAATCGGGACTGACCCGTAGCGCATTCTGAAAGTGGGCGACGGCTTCGTCCATGTGTCCCTCGCGTGTAGCCAGCAGGCCGAGGTTGTTCCAGGCGTTTGGCAAGGTATCGGGATAGCTTGGGCTAAGCTTCACCGCCCGTTCGAAGTTCTCCCGGGCGTCGCCCGTTTTCTCCTGCTTCAGATAGACGCTGCCCAACCCGTAACAGGCTTCGGCGCTTGATGGATCGTCGCGCAGAGCCTGCCGGAATGCAGTCTCCGCCTGGTCGAAATAGCCGCGCTGAAAGAACGCCGAACCCAAAGAGAGCGAGTTTCGCCCGTACGCATACGTCTCGCTGACGCCGCGAAAAGGCAGCGCCTTCGCCAGACGCTCCGCGTTGGTTCGTGGAATGTTTCGGGCATCATCCTCGATATGCGCCAGCGCGATCGGCCCCTGGTAAACCTTTGCAATGTCTCCGCGCTCGTCGATGAGGAAGGCAGCGGGGAGCGGTAAGTCGCGATGCCTGTCAAACACATAGCGATAAAGGATGTTGTAAGTGGCAACTAAGTCGTCCGGTTGACCTGCGGCGTCTGGCTCGCGGAAATGCAGAATCGCCGGCTTGCCCCGCACGGCGGATGGAGGCAAGGCGGGCGCGGGAACCGGCGAAAGCAGCCAGGTCTCCACCGTCGCCGGAAGCGTTTCGCCATCTTGCGGACTGGAAACGGCGCGCAACGGTGCAGCGCGGAACGGTTCCACGGACGATGGTTCGGCGCCCTCGTCGATCCGGATTCTATGGTTGGGCGGCAAATCCTGGATCTGCTGCACAAGGCCACTCGGCCACCGGATGGTCGCTTTCACCGGCCCTTTTGACGCGCCCAGGCCGAAGAACACCTCTTTGCTGTGCTGCGAAAGAAATCCCGACCCCGCCTGCACCGTTTTGTTCTGCCGGCGTCCGTCGGTTTCCACTGTGACCGTCGCGCCAATTGCATCCCGATTACTCTTCACGCCGCGCAAGCGGAAAGCGATGGATGGCGGCAATCGCTCCACCACGTTTTTCAGCATCCGCAGTTGCGGCGCGTTGCGGTTTTTCAGCAACGCTTCCTGCCGTCCATCATGATCGAAATCCGCTAATGCGAATGCCCTGCCGTCTTCGATGAAATCCAGCCCAACCGCGCCGGACACATCGGAAAACGTGCCATCCCGGTTGTTCGCGTAGACTACGTTGCGCTCGAAGCCGCTCCACGTATAATCCGCGCGAATCAGTTCATTGAGGGCGTTCCAACCCTGTTCGTAATCGGGCGCCGCCTTGGCTTCATTCGGCGACTTAGCCACTACCTGCCGCCAGAAGAAGCTATTCAAGTCGGCGCGTATGGGGCCGGATAACATGCCATTCGTTACGTACAGATCGCAGTAGCCGTCATGGTCGAAGTCCCAGGCGTCGCTCGACCACGACCAGCGGCCCATCCCCACGCCAGCGTGCGCGGTGGCATCCTGGAACGGTTCCTCACGGTCGCGGCCCGGAGATGCGGGGCTAAGAAATAGCGAGTTGCCCATGGCGTGTTTGCGGTAGAATTCGCGGACACTGTCCGGCGCGCCCTTTTGAAAGGCGTCCTGCGCCGAAATGCGTACGCCGGGCGCTGTCCACATATTCGCCACGTAGAGGCCGTTCGAACCGTCGTTGTTGTAGTCCAGCCACGACACGCTCATGCCCGCGCCAATATCTTCGGCCCCTGCCTCGGCCGCCACGTCGGTAAACGTGCCGTCGCCGTTGTTACGGTATAGGTTCTTGCGGCCGAAGTCGTTCACGACATATAAGTCGGGCCATCCGTCGCCATTGTAATCGCTCCAGCCGCAACAGAAGCTATAGCGCGTATTATTCCGATTGAGACCCGTTTCCGCCGTGACATCGCGAAAGGTGCCATCCCCGTTATTACGCATCATGAAATTGGGAGGTCCGTTCTCCGCCGCATAGTAGGGCACCGGATATTTATACTGATCCGCGCCCTGGTAGTAAGCGTATAGGCAGAAATAAACGTCCAGCCAACCGTCGCGATTGTAGTCGGCGGCGGCCGCCCCGGTGAAGGTTCCCTGTGGAGCGTTGGCGAAACGGAATGCGCCAGGCTGGTGGCGGAACTTGCCGCCGCCCTGGTTCAAAAAGAGCAACGGGCCGTTCGCGCGCACCACCACCAGATCCTGGCGTCCGTCGTTGTCGAAATCCGCAAAAAGCGCGCAAGCCGTATTTTCCAGGATGCCGACACCCGAGGCTTCGGTGATGTCCTCGAAGGTGCCGTCGCCCCGGTTCCGATACAGCCGGTTGGGAAGGCCGGCCGGTTGGCAGATGTAGAGATCGTCGAATCCATCGCCGTCGATGTCGCCGGCGGATATTCCGTTGTGGCCGTAAATATCGATTCCGCAAGCCCCGTCGAGGACCGTGCGCCAATAGTCGACTCCGCGCAGCAACTGCTGGGAGTAAGACGGATTGCCGCCGAAGGCCTGCGCGGTCACATCGGCATACCAGGGCGCGGCGGACCGGCTGCGGGACTCTTCGGACATTCGCCAGCGCCGCACCAGACCGGCTTGCCATTCGAGTTCCCACTCGCCCACACGCTGCTCCCGGTGAAAGCCCGGGCCGCTGCCCACCAATTCATACCGGACGCGAGTGTGCAGCCGGCTGGGCGCGATCTCGATCCGAGTCACTTGGAATTCGGCGGTCAAGATCGTCGCGTAACTAGCCAGAGTGGACTGCAACTCCCGATGAAAAGGTTCCGCCCCGAGGGAGGCGCCGGCCGCGAACGTGACGCGGCGAATTTCCAGCGCAGGTCCAGGACGCACGATCCGCGATTCCGCCGGCCGGGGCGATGCTCCCTGAAAATCGAGCGCTAAGACTTTCTCGATAGTCCGAATATTACGCGGCGATTCCAGCAGCGCGGCGCGCCATTGCGCCAGAATGGCGGCGATCTGGTCGTGCGCCTCTTCCGTCGGAAAATCGTCGAGCTTTGCATCGACCTTAAGCCGTAGGGCGTCCAGCGGCGTCTCCGCGCGATAGTGCGGATGCAGATGGAACTCGCCCCCCGCGCTTGGGTTCTGCCCTTGCAGACGGCGGAGGAAAGGCAGCCCCAGAGCGCGCAGGAGGAAGTTGCGTCTTCGAATATCGCCGGTGCGGCTCACATTGGGAATCTACCACACCGGCGACAAGCTTACTGCGCGACCTTGAAGACAACTCCACACCCGGTGGGGCAGAGGCTGAACTGTCCGCCGAGAACCACGCGGTCGTCCATGGGCGACGCTCCACCGGCCAAGCCGCGGAAGCGACAGAGCATGTCCTCGTTTCACGATCCGTCGGGTTGCGCGGTTAGCTTGAAGACCATGCCGCTGCTGAATACGCGGTGCCGGCCACGACGCTCCCGCAGGGTGGGACGCCGGCATGCGTGTTTCTTCAAATCTTTTTCAAACATTCCTAAACGCTCGCGCCCCGCGCCGCGTCAAACGTCTGAGCAAACCGGAATTTCATGAGACGCCTGGCTCTGTGGCTGCTCCCGATCGCGCTGTCCGCCGGTCAGGCGCGCTACGCCCGCGTGGGCGACTACGACGGCGATGTTCAGGTCCAACTGCAGGCCGCCGACGATTGGCAGGCGGCGCAACGCAATCTGCCCCTGCGCGAGCTGTCGTGGCTGCGCACCGCAGGACCCGCGCGCGTCGAAGTGGAACTGGACGATGGCAACGTCTTGCGCCTGGGCCCCGATTCCCTCGCCGAGCTTTCCGATTACACGCGCCTTTCCACAGGGCAACGCATCACGCTGATCTCCCTGGACCACGGCTTGGCCTACTTCACCGGCGCGGCCGAAGGCAAGGACGCGCTGGTGGTGGCTGTCCCCGGAGCGCAGGTGACCATCCATCAAGGCGCTCGCCTGCGCCTTGAAGCGCGCGATCCATGGAGCCAGATCGCGGTGTCGGACGGTGTGGCGCGCTTCTCCTCCCCTACCGCCGAATTCGATTTGACCGCGGGCCAGATGGTCAAGCTGGACCCGGCGCACCCCGCCCGCTTTTTTCTGAATCGCGAGATTCCGCCGCTCGAAACCGACCGCTGGTGCGACGAGCGCGACAAAGTGCTGCAATCGACCACGTCCGCGGCGCATGTTCCGGCGCTGAGCTATGGCCTCGCCGACCTGGATGCATACGGCGTCTGGATCCAGACCGGCGATTTCGGCGCCGTCTGGAAGCCAAAGGCGCCGGCCGGCTGGGCGCCATTCCGCAACGGCAGATGGCTTTGGTACGACGGTCTCGGCTACACCTGGATCGGCGACGATGCGTGGGGCTGGCTGCCGTATCATTACGGCCGCTGGACGCTATTGGAGGGCACGGGTTGGGTCTGGATACCCGGCGAAAGCACGGTGTTCAAGCCGGGCGACGTGTATTGGCTGAAGAGCGCCAAACTGGTGGGCTGGGGCGCGCTGGCGCCTGGCGAAGACTGGAAGCCGCCCGCGGCGCCGCGGCTGTTTCTGAACGCGAATACCACCTACGCCGTTTACACGCCGGAATCGCGCGAAATCGATCCGAACTTCGCCACTCGCCCCAAAGAGCCGTTGGCGACGGCTGTATTCGCGCTGGCGCTGCCGTCTCCGCCATTTCCCGCGGCGCGCCTCGACGCGGTCCGTCCGCCGTTGCATGCGGGCAGCGCACGCGCTGTGTCCGTCTCCACTGAAATGGCGTACGACCCTGCGCCAAGTCCCGCGCCCAGCGACGCGGCATACGTGCCACCCGCCCTACCGCCGGTGGTTATCGTCAACCCGACCCAGGAGGTTGACGTCGAAGTCGACGTTCCGGTGCCAGTGTATACGGGCATCATCATGGTGACCCCGCCGGGGTACCAAGCGCCCGCGGCGAAGAAACCGTCCAAACCGGTTTCGCCGCCGCCTCCGGCCAAGCCGAAAGTGCCGGACCCCGATAAGCCGGTGAGGTAGGGAGCTATGCGCGCATTCTTCACAGTATCGATGGGGTTGCTGGCGGCCGCGGCAAGCGGTGCCCAGGAGTTGGCGGTCCTGGCGGCGAGCCGCGCGGGACGCATCGAGATCTATAGCTCCACCCTCGGGAAACTGGGCGAGATCGGCGCCTTGGGAAAAGTGGAAAGCGTCGCTGCCAGCCCGGATGGCACCCGGCTCTATGTCGCGAAGAAGAATCTTGCGATCCGAAAGAAGGATACCGCGATGAAAGATACCGCAACGAACAGCGGATCTTCACACGAGACAAGCTATGGTTTGTATTCGCTCGACCTGGCCTCGCGGAACCTTTATCTTCTCGCCGCGCCGGCATTATTTGGCTGGCCTTCCGCGGATGGCCGATTCCTCTTCACGCAAGGCAAGAGCGGCGTGGACGTGTTCGATGCCAGGACCTTGAGCCGCTTGCCCACCATAAAAGCGACCGGTGCCTACAACCTGCAGCCGTCGCCCGATGGGCGTTGGGTCTTCGGCGTCACGAACACCCCCGATCCGTCTTTGGATATCTTCGACGTGAATTCCATGTCGCTGGCGCGCCGGCTTCCGCTTCCGGCCACCGGACCATTCACAGGTGCATGGGCCGGAAACCGCTTCTACCTCTTTAGCTACGGCGTGCGCGGACAGGGCCTGCTGTGGAGCGTCGGTCCGGAGTCCCATGAGGCCACAGCCACCAGGTCGGTCGATCTGCCGGATCTTCACGGGGCTTGCAATGAGCCGGTCCTGCTCATGCTCGCGGGCGCTCCGGATCGCCTTTTTCTCGCGGAAGCGTTCGGGTTCAAGGTGGATCGCCGCGGCGCCTGTCCCGATGCGGCACGCGATGGCGTCTATGTGATCCAGCCGTCCAGCGGCCGCGTGAGCCACATCGCTCCCTTGGTGCACGTCAACCGCATGGCGGTCAGTCCCGATGGGCAGGATTTGTATGTGATCCAACCGAGCGATCCCGGCGCCGCAGACGGTATTCGTCTATTGCATATCGATGTCGGTACGGGCCGCGTCCTGCAGGTGGCCGCGATGCAGGGAAGCGATTGGAGCCTGGCACTGGCCCACATCCCATCCGATCTCATCCCGCACGGCAGCGTGCGCGCCACGGCCTTCGGCTCCCGCTGACTGTGCGGCTGTGGTTTGATGGAACTGATGCAGTCGTACCGCTACATCCCCGCCCCGCCGCTATCGGAATTCGTGGGATTGCTGTGGCTGTACGAAGGCTACCAACAGCCGCACAAGAAAGAGCGTCTGCTGCCGGACGGCTCCATGGAACTGGTCGTCAACCTCAATGAAGACCTGACGCGTGTGTACGACCCGCACGAACCCGAGAAATTCCAAACGCTGCGCGGACCGGTGGTGGTAGGTGCGCATTCGGAATTCTTCGTGATCGACACGGCGGAGCAGCATACCGTGGCCGGCGTACACTTCAAACCGGGCGGCGCATTCCCGTTTCTCGGGCTGCCCGCGAGCGCGCTGCATAATACGCTGGTCTCGCTGGAGGATTTATGGGGCCGGCTGGCGGACCAGTTGCGGGAACGGCTTTTGGAGGCCGCCACGCCGCAAGCCAGGCTGCGCGTGATGGAGCGGGTCCTGCTGGCGCGGGCCGCCGAGCGGTGGGAGCGGCACCCGGCCGTTACATACGCGCTGCGCGAGTTTCATGGCCTGCCGCACACGCGCACCATCGCGGACGTGACGGGGCAGATCGGCCTGAGCGCGAAGCGATTCATTCAGGTGTTCAGCGGCGAAGTGGGACTCACGCCCAAACTGTTTTGCCGCGTGCGCCGATTCCAACGGGTACTGCGGCGGATCGGCGCGGGGCGCCCGGTGGAATGGGCGGCGGTCGCGGCGGATTGCGGCTACTTCGACCAGGCCCATTTCATCCGCGACTTCCGCGCTTTTTCGGGCATCAATCCGTCCGCGTATATCGCGCAGCGTACGGAACATCTCAACCATGTTCCGCTGGTTGAGTAGCACCGCCGGAATTACCCAATGCCATGTTAAATCGTGGGGCAGGACTCCGGTCCTGCGGGCCGATGTCCACGTCGGCCTGTGTGAATCCGCCCACAGCGGGTCCTGGAGGACCCGCGCAGGACCGGAGTCCTGCCCCACTTGGCCTCGCAGTTTGCCGGAAATGGAACTAGGTGGCATTGGCCAGAATTGCCCGCCCTACAATTTTTTACAATACAAGCCCCGCCGCGTTGGTCGACAATAGGTGCATGGCAAACACAGTGAAGGCAATTCCAGAGGGTTTCGAAGGCGCCACGCCGTACCTGTGCATCAAGGGCGCGAACGAGGCCATCGAGTTCTACAAGAAAGCATTTGGCGCGACGGAAACCATGCGCCTGGCCGGTCCCGATGGCAGAATCGGACACGCCGAAATCAAGATCGGCAAAGCCAACATCATGCTGGCGGACGAGCATCCGGAAGTGGGCTTCGTGGGTCCGCGCACGCTGGGCGGCTCGCCGGTCATGATCCACATTTACGTGGAAGACGTGGATGCGTTGGCCGCGCGGGCGGAAGCCGCCGGAGCGACGGTGCGGCGGCCGCTCGCGGACCAGTTCTACGGCGATCGCGTCTGCCAGTTCGAAGACCCGTTCGGACACGGCTGGCACTTCGCCACGCACAAAGAGGACGTGTCCACCGAGGAGATGAAGAAGCGCATGGCGGCGTTCAGCGCGGGAGGCGAATCATGAGTAAGCCTGCGGGATCCGCATCGGCGATTCGCACGTGATGGTCGTCGACGAGACTCCGCGCTTCCCCGAAATGCGTAGCGTGCATGTGGACGACGCCGACGCGGTAGCGCAGCAGGCGCTGGCTGCGGGAGCCAAGTTGATCATGGAAGTGCAGGACAAGCCGTATGGCGGCTCCGGCGGCGTGAAGGACCCTTTCACGCTCGATTGTGGGGCAGGACTCCAGTCCTGCGGCCGACGTCCACGTCGGCCTGCCGCGAAAAGCGAGTCCTGGAGGGCCCGTGCAGGACTGGAGTCCTGCCCCACGTCATTTTGAGACGCCAGAATGCCCCGATCGTAAGTGGGAATGTACGCGTTCCCGTTCACCACGGTGGGCAATGCAGACGAGGACGCCGTGAATTCATCGGGACTGGACCACGTTAGCGTATAAGGTGCCGGGGCCGGGCGCGATTTGCGCCACGCCCGCCGCTGTCGCGATGGCCCAAACAATTCCGCTGCCCGGCGTCGTGCCGTTCGAGGTGACCGCAATCGATCGCCCGGATAGTCCGCGGCCGTGGCATCCGGAACCATGGCCGATATCGGATTGACGAACGAACCGTTGAACGTAAAACTAACGTTGGTCACATCCGCCTTGAACCCCGGATTCACGCGCCTGGAGGACCGGATGCATCTGTACAGTACGCGCACTCCTTTCGCCGCGAACACGCACATCACCCTGCTCGTGGCAACCCTTGGCCTTGCAACCCTTACCCCCATTAATGCACATCTGCACCGGCACATAGGCGATGGCAACGGCCCGTATCCGTCCGGCCTCCAGGTCTATCGATAACATTCTGAAGAGCGGCATGCCGGTGTCCCGACACCCCTGTCGCTCAACTTGATTCGAAAGGACCTCGAACCTATGACTGAACACTCGCGAGGCGTTCTCCTACTGGCGCTATGTGCCCTCGCCACCGGCGTGGTGGGCTCCGCATCCGCAGCTACGTATAGAGTAGTTGCATACATGACTAGCCAAAACTCCGAGCCCCTCGGGATCGCCGAGGCGTCGCCTGGCATGTTCTTCGTGCAGGCGTCCGCCGCCCTTATCTTCTCCCTAACAACCCAGGGAACTGCGACTACCGTTGCGGCCTTCCCTGACCCGCCCAACATCGTCGAGTCAGCCCCAGGAACCACAGCGGCAAATAGTCTGTTCTACTCTTCGATCAAGCAGGTCGCAAGCAGTTCCGGCAATGTTGTCTCGGTATCCTCGACGGCGGGCAGCGAGCACAGGTACCCCTCTCACGGCCTCGTTATGACCCCGGCTGGCGGGCAACCTACCGAAGGGCAGGCTGTTTGGGCTCGTTTACAACTTCTCCAACGCCACGACTGGCATCGGGGCCAGCGATGTTAACGGCAATGTGTCGGCCGTTTACCAGTTCCCCGGTACAGACCGCCCCGCTACGCCGATTTACGGCGCGGACGGAGACTATTACGGAACCGCCTTCACCTACGGGACGCACAACGGCTACTTCTACAAGGTAACGCCCGCCGGCTCTTTCACGAGGGTGGCCACCCTTCCCTTCCAGGGCGACGGTATCGCGCTACAGGGCACCGACGGCAATTTCTATGGCGTGGAGCAGTCCGATTGCTCCACTCAGCACGGCACGATATACAAGATGACGCCGGCCGGCAAGTTCACGACTCTGCACGATTTCGGGCTGTGCGGTAACGCCACCGTGAACTCGCTAATCGAAGGCAGCGACGGCAAGCTTTACGGCGTGACTCAGGGCAGCGACGTAATCTTCAGCCTCACATCGACAGCAGCGGAGCGCTTTACGGCACCGCCGTATTAGGCGGGGCGCACAGCAAGCGTGCGGTGTACAAGCTGACACCTGGCGGCGGCACGTGGAGCGAGAGCGTCCACTACAGTTTCAGCGGCGGAAGTGACGGCGCAATTCTCCGTGCGGGCGTAGTGTTCGGCAACAGCCGGAGCGTGCTCTACGGCGCAACCACGCGGGGAGGATCGAACGGCTGCGGCGGAGAAGGCTGCGGCACCGTGTACGAGTTCTCCCACTCTCGCGGTTCGTGGACCGAGAGCATTCCGTACCCACCGGAGCGGTAGACGCTTCGCCGACTCCGGCGGGTTGCGGGCGCGCCCGCCCCACGCCGCTGTAACTGCGCAGGCGGGCGAGGCATCTACAGCATTGGATGCGGTTTCATATACTCCTCTGGGTCGCGCTGATGTGCGCCCCGCAAGCCCGGGCGGAAGATCTCGAACTGAAGATCCCCCCGGTCAAGACCTCGCTGGACGTCAAAGGACAGGCGGTCCAAATCACCGCTTGGGGAGCGGTTTCGAGCGGTCCGCAAGGGCTGTTCAAGCTGGCGTTGACGGCGGATTTGCGCGATCTGCAGGATAACATCGCCGCGCTGCTTGCCTCCCAACTCAACCGCTCGGACCGCTGCGGCGAGCGGCTCACCGTTGAGAGTGCCACACTCGTCCCCGCCTCTCCGTCCGCGATTCTGACCGCGCACGTGCACTTTGAGCGTTGGGGATGCATCAAGGCTCTCGGCCGGGATATGGTCAAGAGGCTGGTGGGCGGCAACGCAGTGGTCGTAGTGAAGCTGACGCCGTCGGCGGGAGCGCCGTCTGGAACGGATGCCATCTCGTTAGCTTCGGAGGTGCAGAAGATCGATGCCGATGGATCGCTTGGCGAGGTATTGCAGTCTGGTTCGCTTGGCACGTCCTTGAAGGAGAAGATCGCCAGCGGCATCGAGTCGTCGATTCGCAAAGGGCTGGATTTGAAGTCCACGTTGCCGTCGTCGGTCGCGGCGGCCGCCACGCTGCGGAGTGCGCAGTTCGTGAGCGGCGCGGAAGGGCGGCTGTGGTTTTCGGTGGATGGTGAGGTGCATATCTCCGCCGCCCAGTTTCAAGCCCTCAACTTGAAAAGATAATCCGCAATTGATTGTGAGGCAGGACTCCAGTCCTGCGGCCGACGTCCACGTCGGCCTGTGTGTTTTCGCCACGTGCGGAGCGGGGCCTGGAGGACGCCCACGGTCGAAAACCCACTGCGTTTCTGCATTCTGTCCGCCGCTGTGGGGCAGGCTCGCAGCCTGCGCGGGCCTCGCAAGCCCGCTCTTCGGCCAGCAAGGCCGCTCTTCGGCCAGCAAGCCCGCTCTTCGGCGAGCAGGCTCGCCCTCGGTGGGGCTAAAAGGCTCCGCGGCGGCGCATGGCGCCGCCCCACAGGGTTTTCATCACGATTGGTGGGCCGCAGGCCCATCCCGACAGGACCGGACTCCTGCCCCACCGCGCAGCGCAGTTCGCCGGAACGTCAGCGGCGATTGTTTCACAGCCCGGATTCGATATACTACGCGGGATGGCTTCCATCCACACAGTGCGGGGACCCCTCGATGCGGCGCAACTCGGGGTCACCCTGATGCACGAACACGTCTTCGTGCTTTCCACCGAAATCCTACAGAACTACCCGGATATCTGGGGCGACGAAGAGCGGCGCATCGCCGACGCGGCCGCGCGCCTGAACGAGCTTTACGCGCTCGGCGTGCGCTCCATCGTGGACCTTACCGTGATCGGCCTGGGCCGGTACATCCCGCGCATCCAGCGGGTGGCCGCGCTCACGCCGCTTCAGATCGTGGTGGCCACCGGCGTCTACACCTACAACGATCTGCCGTTTCATTTTCACTTCCAGGGCCCCGGCACCATCCTCGACGGCCCTGAGCCCATGGTGGAAATGTTCGTGCGCGATATCGAAGAGGGCATCGCCGGCACGGGTGTGCGCGCGGCCATGCTCAAATGCGCCACCGACCAGCCGGGCGTCACTCCCGGAGTCGAGCGCGTGTTGCGCGCGGTGGCGCAGGCGCATCGCCAAACCGGCGTGCCCATTTCGACCCACACCCACGCGGCCACGCGGCGCGGACTGGAACAGCAGCGGATCTTCGAACAGGAAGGTGTGGACCTTTCGCGCGTGGTCATCGGCCACTCCGGCGATACCACCGATATCGCGTATCTGGAAGAACTCATCGCGCGCGGATCGTACCTGGGTATGGATCGTTTCGGCATCGACACGTTCCTGCCTTTCGAAGACCGCGTGAACACCGTGGTCCGCATGTGCGAGCGCGGCCACGCCGGCAGAATGGTGCTTTCGCACGACGCCGCGTGCTTCAACGACTGGATTCCGGGCCGCGCCGCGCCGCTGATCCCCAACTGGCACTACCTGCACATCCACAAGGACGTGTTGCCGGCGTTGCGCGCCCGTGGCGTGACGGATGCGCAGATCGAGACAATGCTGGTGGACAATCCGCGGCGGATCTTCGAGCGGCAGGGGGCGTACCGATGATCCGGCCATTCGATGACAGCGGCATCACGCGCACGAGCGACGGCATCGCGCACTATGACGGCCGCCCCGCTTCGCTGGTCGAAATGCTGCGCGCCACCGTGGAGAAGACGCCGCAAGCCGAAGCCATCGTCGAGCTGGGCGGCGAGCGCGTCACCTATCGACAACTGTGGGACCGCGCCGCGCGGGTGGCCGGCGGCCTGCGCGGAAGCGGCCTGCGCCCCGGCGGCCGCGTAGCCATTCACCTGCCCAACGGTCTCCCTTGGTGCCTGGCATTCTTCGGCGCGCAACTGGCGGGCGCCATCGTAGTGCCCGTCAACACCCGCTTCAGCGAACCGGAAGTGGCGTACGTGCTCTCCGACTCGGGCGCGGCGTTCACCTTTCTTCCAGGGCAGGCGCTGCCGGACGGCCCGCCGTTTGTCACCGAACACTGGACGCCGCGGGATGTAGCCGCCATCTTCTATACCAGCGGCACCACCGGCTTTCCCAAAGGCGCCATGACCACGCACGAAGGCTTCCTGGCGAACACCGAGACTTGCCACCGCATCATGACGCTGCCCACCGATGGCAGCGTCCGCAATCTGATCTCGGTGCCGCTGTTTCATGTGACCGGCTGCAACAGCCAGCTTCTGCCCACCTGCGAAACGGGCGGAACGACGGTGATTATGCCCGCGTTCGAGGTGCAGGCGTTCCTGGCCGCCATCGGCGCGGAGCGCATCAATCTGCTGGTGTCGGTGCCCGCGATTTACTGGCTGGCTTTGAATCAGCCCAATTTCGCCGCAATCGATGCGCGCGCCATCAAATGGGTGATGTACGGCGGCGCGCCTATCGCCCCCGCGCTGGTGGGCCGCCTTCTTGAGGCTTTCCCCGAGGCGCGCCTGGGCAATGGATTCGGCCTCACCGAGACCACGTCGGTGGCCACCTTCCTGCCGCACGAATACGCCCGCAGCCGTCCCGATTCGGTGGGCTTCGCCGCGCCCGTGGTGGACCTGACGCTGTTCGAGGTGGATGCGCACTCGGGCGTGGGCGAGCTGCTGGTGCGTGGTCCCAACGTGGTAAAGGGATATTGGAACAAGCCCGAAGCCACCGCGCAGACTTTCGTGGATGGCTGGCTGCACACGGGCGACTTGGCGCGCATCGACGCCGACGGCTTCGTCCGCATCGTGGACCGCAAGAAGGACATGATCAACCGCGGCGGCGAGAACGTCTATTGCGTGGAAGTGGAGAGCGTCCTGGCCGCGTATCCCGCCGTGTTCGAAGTAGCGGTGCTCGGCGTGCCCGACGAGATGATGGGCGAGAAAGTGGGCGCGGTGATCGTGGTGCGGCCGGGCCCCAAGCCGGATGCGGGCGATATTCTGGCTTTTGCGCGCGAGCGCTTGGCGGATTTCAAAGTCCCGCAATACCTGGTGATGCGTCAGGAGCCGTTGGCGCGCAATCCCGGCGGGAAGGTGCTGAAGGCGCAGTTGCGGAGGAGCGTGGATTGGGGCACGCCGGTTGGGTAGATAAGCACAGGCGGGCATCCGCGCCCCAGGCAACCGTGTGATAATGTCCTTTATCACACGTTACTACAAAACACCAGGGAAATGTTTGGAGAAGGCCGAACTTGCCGATGGTCAGCGCTGGGGGATATGGTGACTGGGTAATCCCACACCGACGGAGCTGTCGGGTGATCATTATGCAGGAGACAGAAACATGAGCAAAGTTTGGATCATCACTGGCGCCGGGCGCGGCATGGGCGTGGATATCGCTAAGGCGGCCCTGGCGGCAGGCCATCAAGTAGTGGCTACCGGCCGCAATACTGACAAGGTGGCCGAGGCTCTGGAAAAATCCGCCAACCTGCTAATTGTGAAGCTGGACATCACCAAGCCCGCCGACGCTGAATCCGCTGTTAAGGCATCTGTTGACAAGTTTGACCGCATAGATGTGCTGGTCAACAACGCCGCAAACTTTTATGCGGGCTTTTTTGAAGAGCTGACTCCGGAGCAGATGGAGCGGCAACTGACGACCAGCCTTAGCGGCCCGATGAACGTAACCCGCGCCGTCCTGCCGGTTATGCGTAAGCAGCGTTCGGGGCTGATAATCACCATTTCATCGACTGCGGGCCTGATCGGTTTTGAATTCGGTAGCGCCTACGCGGCGTCGAAGTTCGGGCTTGAGGGCTGGATGCAGTCGCTGCAGGCAGAAGTCGAACCGTTTGGGATCGATACCATTACTGTCAATCCGGGCTTCTTCCGCACAGAGCTTCTCACGGAGGAATCGACAAATTTCGCAGAGCGGACCATCGAGGATTACAACGAGCGCAGGGCGAAGCAAATGGAATTTTGGAAAGGCTACAACGGTCAGCAGTCTGGCGATCCCGCCAAGCTCGCCCAGGCATTGATTACAATCTCACGTCAGGAAAAGCCGCCTCGCCGTTTCATTGCCGGCGTGGATGCCGTCGGCACCGCAGAGCAGGTGGCTGCAACCCTTCAGCAGCAAACCGATGCCTACCGTGAGCTATCCTCTTCCCTCGCATACGATAAACCAGATGGAGCCTCCGAACGTTGAACAGAACGCCCCATTCTGTTCAATTCGGCCCAACATAACGTCCTTTATGTTGCCTTAGCCGGCTTCCCGCCCGTGGGGTTCGCGGGATCGGAGTCTGGCTCCTTCCTCGATCGGCCCGCGACGAGCGTCTGGCCAGATCACTGCCCTACAAACCAAGCTCACTATGCGAGCCGACGCGCACCAGTTCCAAACTGGCGGCATCCGGCTTTCGGTAGATCGGAATGAGGTCGGGCTTGAGATGGCAATCGCGAAAATCGGTCCACTCGCCTGAAAGCGGATGATCGAAGTTGCAGTGCGGCAACGTTGCGTCGGCGGCGAGCGGATCGATCACCGCCATTAGCACCGCATCGAGGGTCTTACCGTGCCGCCCCGCTTTCTCCCGCTTGTAGTCTCGCTTGAAACGGCTGGTGTATCTAATCGTCCGCATTCAGCTTTGCGAGCAGCTTGCCTGGCTTTCCCGCGGCAACGAGTTCGCCGCGGCGCGCGGCCTTCATCGCCGACACGGTCTTGGCGTTCGGAACAAGAGGCGCGAACGGAAGCGCCTTTTCCGTCGCAATCCGCACCATCATCATGCGGAAGGCATCGGAGACGGTAAGACCCATCGCCCCAAGCACAGCGGCGGCTTCGTCTTTGACCTGTTCGTTGATCCGGGCGCGGACGACTGAATTCTCGGAAATCATGCACTCACCCGCTGAGCTACATCGTAGCGCAAGGAGGGGGCTGTTTAGCGTTTCGTTACAACCACGCGAACCATTTCGTAGGAAGTCCCCAGGCCAAAGCATTGACTGCACCAAGTCATTTCACACGCGCCGACTTCTTCCCCCGCCCTTTCCCCCGCACCTTCTCCGGCGCGGGCGCGGTCACCTCGGCCGCCGCAATCTCGGGTGCGCGCAAAGCTACGAATCCAGCCAGAACCAGCGCCGGCCACACCTGCACCAAGAGGCGATTCAGGGACGTTTGCAACAGCCATGTGAGATCGTTGCCGGTCAGGATGTAAACCCCAAAATAGCCGAGCAGCATGAGTCCGGCCAGTGCGCCACAGTAAGCCGCGTCGCGCCGGCGCGCGCGGTCGAACCGCAACGCAAGCGCCAGTGCGATCAAAGGCAGGATGGGATGATACCAACCGGCTCCCATGCTGGCAAACTCGCGGCCGAACGCGGCCATCGTGGCGCCGTAGCGGCCCGCGTCCGCCAAGCGCTGCGCCGCTGCCGGAACGCTGGTCGAAAGCAGAGACGTACTGCCTCTGGCCAGCCACGTCTTGAAGACGATCGCCAACAACGCGAAGGGCAGCGCGCCCGCGGCGGCCGCCAGCGTGGCCCGGCGTTTCCACGCGGCGGTAACGGCCAGCAGCACCACCAGGAACAGCAGGCCCTCATCTTTCGTCCATGCCGCGCATCCGGCGAAAATCCCGGCCAGCCGCGGGCGGTCCAGCAACGCAAACACGATGGCCCCCGCGATATAGCAGGCCAGCGGAATGTCGGCGTATTGGTTCGGCACCTGGTGCAGAAGTGCCGGCGTGGAAGCCAGCGTCAGGGCCGCCAGCAGACCGAGCGCCGCTCCCCGAAGGGCTGCCATGCCGCCCGCCACCAACGCAATCAACGCCAGGAAGAATATGTAGGATGTAGCCGCCGGAACGGCCGCGGAAGACGAACTGCCGAACGCCCACGATCGCGCGACGAAAGAGGACAACAGCAGTGGATACTCCGCGTGCGTATTTGCTCCAAGCACAGGGGACCAGGCGCGGTGCGCCAACACGCCGTTGGATTCCAGGAACCTCGCGCGCAGGTTCCAGATCGCCCAGGCATCCCAATCGCCCTGTGGATTGGCATCCCAGGCCGTTGCCATGGCTCCCGTCGCGATACCGAGCGCCAGCAGCAGTCCGATCGCCGCCATGGGAACCAGCCACGGCGTGCGCGTTCCCGCGGCCGGATGCGGCGCCGCGGCGCGGTGGCGGAAAACCTCATAGCCGGCCCACGCTAAAACCGCGGCTTCGAGCCCCATGGCGGCCACCCGCATGCCGAGCAGCGTGCTGCCGAGGAAGAACAGGAACGAAGTCAGCGCGATGCCGGCGGCGGCGCCCGCGCCAAAGGTCAGCGACAGCCGCGCCCATGCCGGCCGGACCTGTGTAAAACCTGCGAACCGATGCACCAGCAGGCAGCCAAGCACGATGGCCTCAACGAGCCAGATCAGCGCCGTCACGCTTAATGATCCCTTCGGAAAAGCACCACGCCGTTGCCAAAATCCTGCTGCTGGCGCAATCCCTGGCTCCGCCCTGCCGCGGCGAAGTCGGCCGGGCGGGTGAAATTACCGAGCACCAACGCCGGGGCCGCGCCCCTCTTCAGCAGCCGCGGCGCCAGCACATATTGCGCGCTGAGGAACATCGCGGAGCCGGCCGCGCTGCCTGGCTGCGTATCCGTGATGTATCCGATCTCGGCGTTCTCCGGAATCGCGGAGAGCGCGGGGCCAAATCTCGTAAACTGAGCCGAAACCAAATAGGGATCGCGATACTGCTGGTGATAATCCGATTCGACCCCGTAAGATGCCAGCGCTCCCCATAGGCACAGTAGCACTGCAATCGCCACACCCGCGATTGCGCCGTGCGAATGATGCTCCGAAACGCTGCGCCTGGCCAAGGGAATCCGATTATATCAGTTAGCCAGCCACTGCTTGATCCGCTCGTACACCGCGGGCGCATTGAGCAGGTCGAAGTGGCTCAGGCCATAACCGACCCATTGCCGGGACTTGGGGAATGCCAAGGTCCGCCGCGGATCCTTGTGGCGGCCCAAAGCGCTGTCCACCGGCACCAACCCATCTCCCAGCAGGGTGGCGAGGCCGCGCGCTTTCGTCGCGGTGGCCGCCGCCATGGCGTAACATTGCACGTTCTCCGGCAAGGGTACCATGCGCCGTACGTCGGGTGTTGGGCGGAAGCGGTCGCGCCCCGTCCAATCGTCGTCCACCAGATTGCCATGGCGCAGGTCCGTGATCCCGGCGCTGCGAATCCTGCCCAGACGGGCGAAGGCGGCGGTGTACGGACTTAACCCCGTAAACGCGTCGATCCAGGCGCCGCCCCGCTCCAGGGGCGCGCCGTGGTGCGGCGTGCCCAGAAAGACGATCTTACGCAACCGCTCCGGCCACGCGTACCCCGCCGCGAAGGCATAGTGATAGGCGCTGCGCGCCACCAAGCCACCCATGCTATGGCCGATAATCGCAAAGTCTTCCAAAGGTACAGGCCATTGCTCGAGTAGGTTCTCGACTAAGTCGGCGAACTCGCGTCCGTTGGTCGAGATATGCAGCCCGCTGTTGTAGCGCAGATGGACCGGAGTGTATCCCAAGTCGCGAGCCAGGGCCTCTCCGTGATTGTGTCCCTTTCGTGTCCATTGCCCGTCGCACAGGCACAGCCCATGCGCCAGGATCACCAGCTTATTGCCTGGCTTGGCTTGGCCAGAGTGGGGCGGGCCTCCAGGCCTGCGCGGGTTCTCCAGAACCCGCTGTGCGGACAAGCTCATGGAGATCGCCAGCGGATTCTCCGTGGCGGCCAGATAGTCGCCCATCACGCCGTTCAGCGCCGCCAGCACGGCCTCTCGTCCAGGCGGAGACTGCCGCTCGCCGAGCAGGGGTATCAGCGGGGAGAGCAGCGCGTCGATACCGCTGCCCACCAGCCCGGCGACCGCGCGGATGCTCTGGTAAACCAGCCCCGCAATGCCGCCGGCGGGCCCTTGTAAAGGCGTGCCGAGAATTCCGGGCTTACCCGCGATGTTCAGGTGCATCGCTTCTACCAGATCGGTGAGTCCGGCAGCGGCATCCGCCGCCAGACGGCTGAACCCCAGAACGTCGGAGGGATGCATCGCGCTCGTCTTCGTCATGTCGATTTCCCCATGGCCATAATCTTCTGCTGCATTGCAGCATTATGCCCAGTGTAGCATCGGGGCGCCCGGACGCAAGAGCTAAGATACAAAGATGGCCACACGCCGATCTTTTCTTTGGGCCGCGGGGCTGGCTCCGGCCGCTTTGGCCGCCGCGCCGGACGATTCGCCGATCGCGCAACTGAAGAACCGGCGCGCCGAAGCCCAGCCGATTTCGGCCGCCGAACGCCGCGCCAGGATCGCACGCGCGCAGCAATTGATGGCGGAAAACAAGATCGACGCCATCTGTCTGGCCGGCGGCACGTCGCTGAACTACTTCAGCGGCATTCGCTGGGGCAACAGCGAACGCCTGTTCCTGATGATCGTTCCGGTGCGCGGCGAAGCGTTCTTTGTTTGCCCGGGCTTCGAGGAGGATCG